>Ga0209630_10000016_pt1 | contig 209086 bp, 190 predicted proteins | sample COG_01_FD_184745 | JGI IMG/M metagenome (GOLD analysis project Ga0209630, IMG submission 184745) | Pelagic Microbial community sample from North Sea - COGITO 998_met_01 (SPAdes) (version 2) | ecosystem: Environmental > Aquatic > Marine > Neritic zone/Coastal water | place: Helgoland, sampling...
GTTTAAATCCCATTTGAAACGGCCGACGAAGTGTTCAGCCGCGCGCGTGCTATTGGCGCTCGAGTGCTGCTACGCCTGCACTTGAACGAACGTCAGCAACTACAAGGAATTTTCTACACCAACGATCACAGTCTGAGCACCTGACCCAACCATCGACAATAACGCGCCGCTACACAATAAAAAAACTCCTGGCCAGGGACGGCCTTTCCATCGCAGGGTAGCGCGCAGTAACCTGACTAAGGCTGCGGCGCATGCCACACCCACTTCGCTCCCAATGCCAACTGCTACGCTTTATCTGCGCCCTCACTTCCGGTGCCTGCCTCGCAGGTTGCGGAGAAAATTACGACGCAAACTATTATCCTCCCGAGCCTGGTCACTGGTCGGTCTTTTCTGCCTCGTCGATGATCCTCGCCGAACCCGCACGGTCATTTCGTCGTGCGTAGCACGGGCCGAATCGATCTTCACGGTGAGTCAGTATTCGCGCGCAATGCTCAGGCAAGCGTCGTTGCGTACTTCCGCGACACAAGGGACGGCGTTGAGTCGCGCAGTAATCGGTCAAACGCATCCACCCCGCTGAGATCAAAGGTCGTGCAGCCCGAGAGTCTCAGCACGGGTGTTAGCTGGACATCTTCAAGTGTTCTGCAGTTGATTGAGAGTCGAACGTTTGCACGTGGTGACCGCATCATCCCGCGCCGGCTTGAATTGATGATCGACAGAACGGTCGTGGAACAAGGCGTCGAAGTCACCATTCCAGCCGGGCGCTTCCCTGGCTGCATCCGCATCACCGGAGTTAGCGAGCGCACGGTTCGCACCGATGGCGGAAACTCCCGTGCAGTTGTGAACGTCGATATCACTGAATGGTACGCGTCGGGCGTTGGATTGGTTAAACGTAACGGTGCGGAGAGATCTGACAGCACGTTTGTTAGTGCAGGCCAACAACAGTGGCAATTGCTGGATTTCGGCAGCTAGCAGGCGCCTTGTTGCTGGCGGGATGATCGATTAACCTGAGCCGCCGCGCACCCCAGGACCTTGATCAGCGCTCGATAGGTGCCATGCAGCCGATACATCTGGCATCGAATCTCGCTAACAATGACCATCGATAAACCATGGCAAGCTACAACAGAATTCCGCTGACGCGGCGGGTATTAGCGGATCTGGATACACCGTTGAGCGTATACGTCAAACTTGCGCAGGGTAAGCATTCGTTCCTGCTGGAGTCGATCGAGGGCGGTGAGAAATGGGGTAGATACTCGATTATTGGCTTGCCGGCAACGCGAACGATTGTTGTCCGCGACCATGAGATATGCATTCGCGACGGCGACGATATCGTCGAGCAGCACACCGTTGATGATCCGCTAAAGTATATCGACGACTATCAAAAGCGCTTCGCGCCGCCGCCGTTAGAACAATTGCCGCGCTTCTGTGGCGGACTGGTCGGCTACTTCGGTTACGACACGGTACGTTATGTCGAACCACGTCTTACACACTCGAGTCCGCCGGATCCTCTGGACACACCCGATATCTATCTACTGCAGGTCGATGATTTTGTTGTCTTCGACAATCTGCGCGGGGAATTGCTGCTGGTTAAGTATATCGAAGCGGGCGATCCGAAAGCGCGACGCGAAGGCGAGCTTGCGCTTGATGAACTGATTGCCGTTCTCAACAAGCCAGCGCCAGCGCTGCCCAGTCCATGTCAATTCGAAACATCTGCGGAGATCGATTTCCATTCCGAGTTCGGACACCAGGAATTCTTAGCTGCTGTCGATACGATTAAACAATACATCGTCGACGGTGATGTCATGCAAGTGGTACTCGCGCAGCGCCTGTCAGTCGATTTGGATGTCGCGCCGCTGAATATCTACCGGGCTTTGCGCCACCTTAATCCCTCACCCTACTTGTACTACTTCGATTTCGGCGATTTTCATATCGTCGGTTCGTCGCCGGAAATACTGGTTCGCCTTGAAGACGGCGTTGTCACAACGCGGCCGCTGGCGGGCACCCGTCCACGCGGTGCAACGGAAGAGCTCGACGCGCAACTCGAACGCGAATTGCTCGCTGATCCCAAAGAGCTTGCTGAGCATTTGATGCTTATTGATCTCGGTCGTAACGATGTCGGTCGCGTCGCTGAAACCGGCTCGGTAAAAGTCACCGAGAAGATGGTGATTGAGCGTTATTCTCACGTCATGCATATCAGTTCGAATGTCGAAGGTCGCCTGCGTTCGGATAAAAACGCGATGGATGTTCTGCGCGCAACGCTGCCGGTGGGAACCCTTTCTGGAGCGCCTAAGGTGAGAGCCCTCGAAATCATCGACGAACTGGAACCAGTCCGACGTGGTATCTATGGTGGTGCCGTGGGATATTTGTCCTGGAACGGCAACATGGATACAGCCATCGCGATCCGAACAGCAGTGATAAAAGATCAGCGTCTCTACGTTCAAGCGGGTGGCGGCGTGGTCGCGGATTCGGTACCGCAGCTTGAGTGGGAAGAAACCATGAATAAGGGCAGGGCAATTTTCCGAGCCGTTGCAATGGCACAGAATGGACTGAAGCCGTCTGCTTGATCGACTGAAATCGCAGGCGCCCGCAACTCAGCATAGAATGCTCCCGACAATCTCCTCAGCCCCATTTACCACTGTGGGCGCGGTCCAGAGCTGGTTTGGCAGGGAAACGTGCAAACCGAGGTGCCACAAGACGAACAGGCGATCAGCGCTGGGCTCCGGAACAACTACAAAGAGGCATCTGCAACGCGACCGCTCAGCCGTACTTACCGGACTCCTGCAGCGTAATTTTCGTCTTCATAACGAGCCATACCGATAACCATGCCAAGATTGCTAGAACAGCGCCTACGGCGAATGCTGGCGTCCGGAAACGTGAAGCTTCTGGGCGGCGGACGCAAGGGACTTGAAAAGGAAAGTCTGAGAATCGCAACGGCCGGCGGAATCGCCCAAACGCCGCACCCGCATGCCTGGGGAGCACCGCTGACTCATCCTTACATCACGACCGACTATTCTGAAGCACTTGCTGAGTTCATTACCCCAGCGTTTGAGGATGCGGCACAAACCGTTGCATTCCTCACCGACGTTCACCGTTATGCCTATCAGCATTTAGCCGACGATGAAGTGATGTGGGCAGCGAGTATGCCGTGTGCTGTTTCCGACGACGGCGCGATTCCCATTGCGAACTATGGCAGCTCGAATATCGGACAAATGAAGCACATCTATCGGGTCGGCCTCGACTATCGCTATGGCCGTCGTATGCAGGCGATTGCTGGTGTGCACTTCAACTACTCTCTCCCGACCGCGTTTTGGCCAGGCTATCGCGCCGACGAAGCAAGCACTGATGAACTACGGACCTTCGTCGATGATGCGTACTTTTCCCTGATTAGAAATTTCAAACGGCTCGGATGGATGGTCCCTTTGTTGTTTGGCAACTCCCCTGCGGTATGCAAATCATTTCTCGCTGGGCGTACGACTCGCTTCCAGGAATTAACGCCAGGTACGTTTTACCTTCCGCATGCGACGAGCCTGCGAGTCAGTGATATTGGTTATAAGAATAAGAATCAAACGGACTTGCGCGTCTCATACGACAATCTCGACGACTACGTTGAAAGTCTGAATCGAGCCCTGGTCACGCCTTACCCGGAATATGAAGCCATCGGCTTGCGTGATGGTGACCGCCTCATTCAACTTAGTACCAATATGCTTCAAATCGAGAACGAGTATTACAGCTTTGTCAGACCCAAGCGGACTGCCGCGGCAGGCGAACGTCCGTCGACAGCATTGCGTGCCAGAGGCGCGGAGTATGTGGAGGTTCGGGCGCTCGACGTCAATTGTCTGAGCCCGGTCGGGATAGAAGTTGAGCAGTTGTATTTTCTCGAGGCGTTCCTGATTTTCTGCCTATTAGAAGAAAGTCCGTTATTGACCGACGATGAACTTCGCGCCATTGAGTACAACGAACTGACGGTCGCGCTGCGTGGCCGCGCGCCTGGACTTGAGCTAATTGAGAATGGCCAGCGGCGCTCGATCAAGTCATGGAGTTTGGAAATTTGCGAGCGCATGCGAGCCATCTGCGAGTACCTGGATTTAGGAAACGAAGAGCAACCGTATGCACGGGCCCTGGACGCACAAATCGACGCTTTGCGCCATCCCGAGACTCTACCCTCTGCCCGGGTTCTACAGACTCTCGCAGACACTGGCCAGGAATTTCACCGGTTCGCGCTCCAGCTCTCAACCGACTATGCAGCCTCTTTCCGCGCCGAATCAATTGCTACCGAGGTTAGCCGAACGTTTGACAACCATGCGACGGCATCTCATGCAGAACAAGCACGACTGGAGAGCAGCGATACCATCCCGCTCGAGCAGTACATCGCGGACTATATTGCTGGATGAAACACGGCAGGAACTTCCTCGAATATCTGTCATCTGACTAGTTAGCAGAACATGATTGGACCGCAATGAATCGCAGAAAACTTCTCAAGTCCGTAGCACTCGTTTGCTCGGTGCCGCTGGCAAGCCCACTACGATTGTTCGCCACCTCCGGGAATGCGAGCGAAGATATCGCCGCAATGCAACGGCGTTGGCGGCAGCTATTTCCGAAATCACAGACCGTCGTCGAGGCGCAGCCTGCGATCGAAAAATCCTTGGAGGTATGGAAGAAAGGACTTCCGCAAGACGCTTTCGAGGTACTCTTCGAAGAGGATACCGAACGCCCGTTTACCAGCGCGCTTAACGAAGAAAAGCGTCCGGGAGTTTTCGTTTGCAGGGCCTGCGACTTGGCCCTGTTTACGTCCGAGATGAAATACGACAGCGGTACAGGTTGGCCGAGTTTCTTTACCGCTATCAGTGGACATTTAGCGACGAAAACCGATTACAAGCTGATCTGGCCGCGGACGGAATATCACTGCGTGAAGTGTGGCGGACATCAAGGTCACATTTTTGATGATGGTCCAGCACCCACCCGAGAGCGTTGGTGCAACAATGGCGTCGCATTGCGTTTCTTGCCCAACAGCTGAATCTGCTTTGGTCGAGCGGTGGGGTTATAACGATTCAAGCGAATACATAACAACGTCTGTATCCTTACGTATGTAGAGCCCCCCACCCGCGTTGCGAAACGTGCCGCTCAACCTTTTCCTGTACCACGCACTGGTACGCAAATTGGCGTCTCCATCGGTGAGGCGCTGATCGCAGTTGTTGTCCCAGTCTTCCTGAGTGAGAACGCCGAAAAACAGTGCTGTGGATGTCAGGCTGCTCAATTTATCAAGCGCCGCTTTGGCGGCGGCCCGATCAAGGTACTGCACGACATCGTGGCAGATCACCAGATCGTAGACCTTGTCAGTTTCGAAGGTTTCCAGCGATGCGTTTTCCCAGCCGTAGGTTTCGCACGCATAAGTGCTGACATCGAACGCGTCGATATTCACCTTCGGCCACGCGAGCCGCAAACCCGGATGTAGCAATCCTGCACCACAACCGGCGTCCAACACGTTGTATATGGAACAACCCAGCATATCGAGATACGCGCTGACGAACCTGGCGATACGGTCGAAGTATTCAGGGTGGGCAATGCGAGTCGCTTTGGAGAAGTAGAATCTGTTGTAATAATCCGCGTCGAATCTGTCGGCCTGCACGAATGGCTACCTCTGGCTTGATATCTTTAGTCCGAGTCTGCGTGACAAATCGATGTTTTTCATGTGCAGTATCATAGATACGCTACATTCGAAGTGACCGGCCGCACCATACAGCGCTAAGCTGGGACGGTCGATGAAAATCTGGCTGGAGCACCCCGCCCCACGGAGATGAGTATGAAGTTGTTGCGAACATTTGCTTGCTGCGTAGGCCTGGTAGTGGCCAGTAACGCCGGTGCTTTCCAGCTAGGCCAGATCGATGCCCAGTCCCGACTAGGCGAACCGTTGCAGGCACGCATTGCGCTATTCGGCGCCACCTCATCTGAGGCGCTAGAAATGACCGCCGAGATTATCCCGGGTATCGATTCCCGACCTGGGACGACGGCGTACCTCGAGGCGAACGCCATCGAAATCAATGTTGCCGGACCAAACACCAGCCAACCTTACTTATCACTTCAATCCCAAGTGCCACTTTCCGAGCCGATTATCGAAGTCAGGGTTCGAGTCGGGATTGGTGGCACGGCGCAAGTTGCACACTACACCTTAGCTTTGGTGCCGCCGACGTACACACTGCCGCGCCAAATTACGACGCAACCTCAAGCTGCGAAACGCGCATCGCCTGAAGAAATGCAGACATATGGGCCAGTGCGCGCGGGCGATAGCTTATGGGGAATATTGCGTGGTCTCGGGCTAGCAGGAGGCGATACATCAGCGTTGGTCGAACAAATTGTCGCCACTAACCCGCACGCCTTTCGCGATGCAGATGCCAACCGTTTGCGTATCGGGGTAACGTTGCAATTCCCATCCGGCACGGCAACTGATTTTGCCGATGGGTCAACTGAACCTCAGCCACGGGGGGGCCAGGCAGCTCAAGCGCAGCAATCTGTGCTGCCCCTTTCAACTAGCCCGCCAGCGGTATTGGTAACCGAACCCGTAGAACAAGTTTCACCGGCGGCGACAGACGCCTCAAAGTCCCGCCAAATTTCATCGCGAGACCCTGAAACGGCAGCTCGACTGGCGGCTTTGGGTAGCAAGTTTGCCGCTATCAAGGCGCGGTATGGTGCCCAGCAAGCTCGGCGATTGGGCAATTCAACTGCCAACGAACCGATTACGTCGGAAGAATCTGTTCCTCAAGCTGCTGAAATTACCAGCGCAGCACCAGTCGTGGCTGCTCCGGAGGAACCCGAACAAGCCGTCGACAACGCCGCGCGCAGATCGGACTCTCCGCCGCTCAGTGAACCGGAAGTTGAGGCCTCGCTGAGCAGAACAATTCTGGAAGGCGTCGCGGGATTCATACTATTCGCATTATTGGTCCAGGCAGTTTTCGCAACGCTACGTCATCGGAAAGCGCAACGTGCTAATGGGCAAGCGTCTGCGGCTGATGAACAGCTGGTTGCGGAAATCGCTCGAAAAGCTGAGCAACGGTTACAGCTCGAAGACGACGTTAAACGACGCATTACTGAAAAGCGTTCGCCGAAGGCGAATGGCGCAGGCACAGCATCTGACGCTGCGGGCGAAAGCGATCTGTCTCTGGAAGCGATCGAAAATCGGATTGCGCATGGGCAATACCGCGAGGCGGAATCAATGCTCGATGTCGTTATCGCACAGGCCCCCACGAACCACCGCGCGAAATTACGCTTGGCGGAAATATATTATTTGAACGAGCGCGTTGAGGAATTTGTCGCCCTAGCATCTGAAATCGCCGCTCAGCACCGTAACGATATCGGCGACGACGGTTGGCAGCGGGTCATGCGAATGGGCAAGGCTATCGCCGCCGATCGGCCGCCTTTCAGCGGGCCGGTTCAGGTCGCTAACAAAGGCTGAGTAACGGGACGAGAATCGCGCATGTGGACAAACCAGCCGTGAGATTGAGAGGTCTGTTCGGGATACTGGCGCTCGGTACGCTACTGGCAGGCTGCGCGCAGCAGTTGACCCCGCAAGACGTCGCGGATAGGTTCTGGCGCGCTGTAGTCACTGGCCACCCGGCCAAGATTCGCCGCTATGTACTGGCCGAAGACCGCGAGTTGCTCGAAGCGGGAGCAGAATTGCTGCCGATTACCGCTTTTAAACTGGGTCGCGTGGTGATTGATGGCGATGCGGCGAGCATTGAAACGGATCTGACGATTGATGGAGATCCTCCGCTTGAGATCAAGATTGAAACAAGACTCCAGCGTGACAACCAGCGTTGGCTGGTGAACTACGCAGCAGCCACCGAACAGTTTTCAGTGCAGAGTAATTTGTCAGAGATCATTGGCAAAATCGGCGCAATGGGTGAGGCCTTGCAGAACGGGATCGAAGAATCCGTCGATGAATTTAATCAATCACTTCCTGCGATCGAAAAAGAGCTGGGACGAATTGAATCGGAGATAAAACAGCACATCCCGGAATTGCGAGAAAAGCTGGAGATGTTTTCGCGTCAGATCGAGCAGGCGTTGAAATCGCCACCGCCGGAAACGCCCCCCGAACCGGTTCCGGATGGGGCCATCGCGCTCTGATAAAAGTGCACACGACAGTGCCTCAAGACACAGCAGTGCGACGAGCGAAGGATTCCGCTACACACAACCTCAGCCAACACGTTGCCCCATGCGGAGCAGCCTTTCGCGTCGCGCCCGGCGAATAACTTACAGCACAAATATCGAGAGTTAATTGCTGCGCAGAGTTTAGCGATCAGGCGCGAGTGTGGTCAGGTCGGCGCGCGCCTCAGGATGCCCTTGCGCTGCAGCCAGCCGATACCAGCGTATCGCTTCGTCGATGCTACGTGTCACGCCCTTACCGGAACGATACATATAGCCGAGACTGTATTGCGCAGACGCGTGACCGTTCTGGGCCGCTTGCAAAAACCAACGTAAGGCCTCGGTATCGCTCTGCGCGATACCTTGACCGGCTCGGTACATATAGGCGAGGTTATATTGAGCTGCGGGATAGCCTTGCTCAGCCGCTGCCGTATACCAACGAGCCGCCTCGGCGTCATCCTGGGCTACGCCTTCGCCAAGCGCATACGAGACCGCGAGGCTGTATTGGGCAATCGCACTTCCTTGCTGTGCCGCGCGTCGGTACCAATTCACAGCTTCCGGATCATCCTGCGGAACGCCTTCGCCGAAGGCATACGCCACAGCCAAATTGTATTGAGCGTCACGATTTCCCTGCACTGCTGACAATCTATACCACTCGACGGCCGCAGCTTTATCCCGCGTCACACCTTCTCCTTGATAAGTCATATATCCGATATGCGCCTGAGCCTCAGCGTTTCCGTCCCGAGCCAGCGTCGTGAACTGTGCCGCCGCAGTCGCGAAGTCTCCCGCATTCAAGGATGCTTTCGCCTGCTCCAGCGTTGGTTTTTCCACCGGCGGGTCCGGCTCCGCGTGCGCTGCGATGGCGAGCTTCATCTCCGCGCCCGGCGGGCTCGCCTGTGTGACCGCTACCGCCGGTGCGCTGGCCCCCGGTGCCCGACTGGCAATCCCCGGAGCCTCATCATTGGTGCCACCTAAAGCATCGCGCAGCTTGCCGAAAAATCCTGCTTCCTTCTGCGCAGCCGCATCGTCGGCTACGTCGTTTGCGGTGCCATCCGAAAGTTTCTGGTCAATTGCGCCGACGCCTGCCTGCACCTGTGCTGTTGCGCCGGCTACTGCCGTCTCTGCGACCTCCATCGTGGCTACTGGGGTCGCACTGCTGACTGCCTGGTCGATGCTCTCCACCGCAGCTGCAGGCTCAGATGCCGTGGTGGTGTCGATTGCTACGCTCTCCAGTTCACTGACGCCTGGCTCGCTAGCCACTTCCTGCACGGCTGCCGCGGTTGAAGCCGAGGCGCTCGATTGACTCAGTACGCTGCCGGCCACAACAGTATGGTTTTCCGGTTTGGCAGGATTAATGTCGTCACTGTCAGTTTGTTGGAGCGGGGTTGCGTCATGGTCAATCACCGGATACTCGTAAGGTGCTTGTTGTGGCACAGAATTTGCGGCGCTGACGCTGTCATCGACCTCCGGCTCCAGGGGTGTTTGAGGCGGAGCGCTTACACTCGGTTCGACGTCAGCATGGACAAGTGAGCGATCGTCCGTCTCCGCAGAGTGCGGCTCAGCAGCACCGATTTGCATAGTCGCGGGAGGCGGAGAAATTATCGTGCGAGGGCGTTCCAGATCCGGCATCGGAATGCCGGCATCGTCATAAAAACCCTGCAGTCGCTGCTCCGCCAGGTTGTGTCCGCTTCTGGCCGCGTCGCGAAACAAAGTGATGGCTTGCGCATCATCGGGCTCAACACCTGCCCCCGTAAGATAGCGGTTAGCCAAGTCAAATTGCGCTTGGGAATGACCGTTGTTTGAAGCGCGTTGTAACCAGTTGACCGCGCCCTCAACGTCTTGCTCCACCCCTTGACCAGCCAGATGCAAGCGAGCCATTTCAAACTGCGCCGGTGCAAAATCCTGCTCAGCCAACGCTTCGATCGCTTGCACTGCGGCGCTGGGGTCTGCGTCCAAGGCGTCGACTGCCTGGGCGAGCGCGGTGGAACGAGGGGAAGCCGACGGCAGGGCTAACTCGGCGCGCTGTGAAGCTTCGAGCTGGACTGCTACACCGTGTTTTTCGGCGAGCGCTATAGCCTCTCTCTCATCGCGCGACATGACGATTTCGGCAGAGACCGTAGGAGCAGGCGGAACAGATTCGGGTAACTCGGCCGGCACGACGACCGCCTCGGTGACGACCGCCTCTGTGACGGCCGGTGCCTCACTAACTTGTTCTTCGACGACATCGTCGTCAGCTGACTTCACTACGCTGCTGTCATCAGCGCCAACATGCGTAGTCGCCGCCAGCGGCTGCTCCTCAACCGCTGGATGAGACTCGACGCTCGGCTCGTCGGGAGCCGAATGTGCCACGTTCGGCTCGGATTGAAGGCTGAGTTGTGGCGGCTCGATACCTGCAGCCTCGTAGAGCTGATTCATATTGCGCAGGGCAAGCTCATGGCCCTGAGACGCGGCGTCGCGATAGTAGGTTAAGGCCCAGACCTCGTCAGCTGGTACGCCTTCGCCCAACAGGTAAATGTTTCCGAGATTGAACTGGGCTTCAGCATCACCCAGGTCAGCGGCAGTTTTGTACAGCTCAATGGCTCGAGCGGGGTCTTTTTCAACGCCTTCACCCCGCTGATACAGAGAAGCGAGAATTGCTGCAGCACGTGGATTACCGGCGTTTGCCTCTTCCTGTAGTTCGGGAATCGCTGAAAGGGCATCGCCGCCCGCAATCACCGCCTGCAATTGCGCGAGATCTGCGGCGACTGCGACATGCAAAGAGAGGGCGTAAACGAGGAAACTAAGTAAGGTAGACCGCATGAACGTGCTCCATCCGCAGATCCGGGCCACCTTCAGCATCAATGCATCGGTCACCGAATTCAGGAATTCTAATAGGGAGCGGATTATATTGGGTATTGGATCACCAAACTACCTACATCTTGGGGTGTTCAGCTGTCGACTGGTCCCGGACACCGGCCTTCACAGGTGCCGCACTGCAGCGAATTTCAGCACTCAGCGTAGTCGCGAAGACCGCAACGCGTCATGACGTGAATGCGAACCTGAGCGCAGCCACGGCTGCCGGCACGCTTTCCCGGCAGTGCCGGCTATTGTTGCTCGCGTCGGCGTTCCGGTGGTTTCGGACGCACGCCCAAAACGACGATATTCTTGCCAGCCGCTGAGATATGCTTCTGCTCCTCCATGTCCTGCAGCACCTTGCCGACCATTTCGCGAGAACAACCAACCAGACGCGATAACTCCTGACGCGTCACTCGGACCTGCATCCCGTCCGGGTGGGTCATGGCGTCAGGCTGGTCACACAGGTCCAGGAGCGTGCGCGCGACCCGACCATAGACGTCCATGAATGCGAGGTCGCCGAGTTTTCGATTCGTGTTGCGCAATCGCCGCGCCAACTGAGAGGTCATCGCGACGATGAGATCGGGATAGATCTCGGTGAGGCCCTTGAGTTTTTTATACCCGATTTGGGCGATTTCGGTTTCACTACGGGCGCGCACCAAAGCTGTCCGACTAGCATCCTCATTGAATAAGCCGATTTCACCAAAGAAGTCGCCTGGGTTCAGATAAGCCAGCACGATCTCGTGACCTTTGTCGTCTTCGAGCAAGACCGTGACAGAGCCGCTGATGATGTAGTAGAGCTCGCCCGCGGGGTCGCCCTGCCGGATGATGGCCGCTTTGCCCGCAAACGTGCGTCGATGGCAATGAGCCAGAAGCTTTTCAATTGATTCCTCGATACTCATTGTGAACAGAGCTGACATTGTATTTATGGCTCCTTAGTATTGTGGCGCGCATAGATGTCTGTAGCGACGATGCTCGGGCCAAATTCCGACTGCGCGTTGAATACCAACGGTTACTGCCGGGCCGATGGCTGTTATTCGGGAAGCCAACGGGTCTCGCTCAGGGAATAGCGTAGTCGGCGTTGTTCTGCAGTGGCCTGCCACACACCTTCGGTCTTTTCGTAAACCTGGTAGATACGCAGTAAATAACCGTTCGCCACTGCAAACTCGTCGTTACCCTGGTATCCAATTCGCTGGGCGTCGTTGAGGTCAGCAACTTTGTGAGGCTGGAGGAGAGAATTCTTCCAACTATAAACATGCACATCAGTTTCGTGCCCGTTCGCAGAACTAAAAGTAACGATGACTTCGAATGCGCCATCTTTATCCAAGTCAGCAACGAAGCTGTTCGAGAGAATGCCCTGATAGGTCGCTGTTAATCGGGTCAGCAGCAACTCCTCGTTCTCCACCGTAATCTGATAGTCCGGCGACGCGGCTATATCATTGGTATCGGCGGTCACTGCGATATTGAGATCTCCGAATTCATGCTGCGCTGCCACGACTGCACTACCCATCAAACAGAGCAGGCTGTAGAGGACAGCGGAGCGGACGACATTGAGTGAAATTGCACGAAACATTGACGATTTTCTCCTAGGGGAACAGTGACCAGACGGGCCGGCAGGTTGACCATTCTACTGGTGCCGCGCGCTCGAATTCAGGGGCACACTATTCGCTCGATCTGGTGACTACACAAGGGTCCCAAATGGGCCGTGGCCTTGACTTTCTGCAAAACGCCGCTATATTTCTGGCACTACTCGCATGAGAGTGCTAATAACAGCCCTGCATGTATTTACAAATCAACAAGTTGAATGCGATTTAGGAGATGTTGAGTATGAAGATTCGGCCTTTACACGATCGGGTCATCGTTAAGCGCTGGGAAGAGGAAAAAACTTCACCCGGCGGAATCGTCATTCCGGATTCTGCTGCGGAAAAGCCTGTTAAAGGTGAAGTTGTAGCCGTCGGAAATGGCAAATTACTGGAAAGCGGCGAAGTTCGCGCTCTCGACCTGAAGGTCGGCGACAAGATTCTGTTCGGCAAGTACTCCGGCACCGAAGTCAAAGTCGATGGCGACGATCTGGTTGTGATGCGTGAAGACGACATCATGGCTGTTTTCGATAGCTAAGTGACGCCCGTTTACTTAACCCGAACCTGGAGAATTTATAGAAATGGCTGCTAAAGAAGTCCGTTTTTCCGATGATGCCCGCCATCGTATGGCTGCCGGCGTCAACATCCTCGCCAACGCCGTCAAGCAGACATTGGGGCCAAAGGGCCGCAACGTCGTTCTCGATAAAAGCTTTGGCGCGCCGACAGTCACCAAAGATGGTGTCTCTGTCGCAAAAGAAATCGAACTCGCTGACAAGTTCGAAAACATGGGCGCACAGATGGTTAAGGAAGTTGCTTCCAAAACCTCTGACGTTGCTGGTGATGGCACAACGACTGCAACCGTGCTCGCACAAGCGATCGTCCGCGAAGGCCTGAAGGCAGTTGCGGCTGGCGTCAACCCGATGGATCTCAAGCGTGGCATCGACAAAGCTGTTACTGCTGCTGTTGTTGCACTGGAAGGTCTGTCAACGCCATGCACCGACGGCAAATCAATTGCCCAGGTCGGCACCATCTCAGCCAACGCTGACGTCGCCATCGGTGACATCATCGCCGAGTCGATGGACAAGGTCGGCAAAGAAGGCGTCATTACTGTTGAAGAAGGTTCTGGTCTTGAGAACGAACTCGATATCGTTGAGGGCATGCAGTTCGACCGCGGCTATCTGTCGCCGTATTTCATCAACAACCAGGAAACGATGGCCGTCGAACTTGAAGAGCCGCTGATTCTTCTGCATGACAAGAAGATCTCCAACATCCGTGAGCTTCTTCCTGTCCTCGAAGCGGTTGCCAAGTCTGGCCGTTCACTGTTGATCATCTGTGAAGACGTTGAAGGTGAAGCGCTGGCAACTCTGGTTGTGAATAACATGCGTGGCATCGTTAAAGTCGCCGCAGTTAAGGCCCCTGGTTTCGGTGATCGTCGTAAAGCCATGCTGGAAGATATCGCCATTCTTACCGGCGGTACGGTCATTTCTGAGGAAGTGGGCTTGAGTCTTGAGAAAGCTGGCCTGGACGACCTTGGTAGTGCCAAGAAACTTCAGATCACAAAAGAGAACACCACGGTCATCGACGGCGCTGGTGAGCAGAAAGATATCGAAGCTCGGGTCAACCAGATTCGTGCGCAGATAGAAGAAACCAGCTCTGACTACGATCGCGAGAAACTTCACGAACGCGTTGCCAAACTTGCTGGCGGTGTGGCCGTCATCAAAGTCGGCGCTGCGACTGAAGTTGAAATGAAAGAGAAGAAGGCCCGCGTCGAAGATGCGCTGCATTCTACTCGCGCTGCCGTTGAAGAAGGCGTCGTGCCTGGTGGTGGCGTCGCTCTGCTGCGCGTACAAAGCAAAGCAGGCGAAGTTGCGGTCGACAACGAAGACCAGAAGATGGGCGTATCTATCCTCGTCCGTTCGTTGGAAGAACCGATTCGCCAAATCGTATCCAACGCTGGCGAAGAACCTTCAGTGGTTTGTGCCAGAGTTGCGGATGGTACTGGCAACTTCGGTTACAACGCTCAGACCGGTGAGTTCGGTGACATGCTCGAAATGGGCATCCTCGACCCGGCCAAAGTGTCTCGTTCTGCACTGCAAAACGCGGCCTCTGTTGCATCACTCATCCTGACCACCGAAGCCATGGTCGCAGACGCACCCAGCGACGACGCTGCTGGCGGCGCTGGTGGCGGCATGCCTGACATGGGCGGCATGGGCGGCATGGGCGGAATGGGTGGCATGGGCGGCATGATGTAGTCCGTTCTACCCCTTCGCGTTTGCGAATGAGAAAACCCCGCCTTGTGCGGGGTTTTTTTTGCCCGCTCGTTAGCTATGTGCGTTAGTTGCAGAGCGCTAAGCGTTTAGTGGAGCCGTTTTGATCGTGTTCGACTGAACGCTGGCAGCAATCAAATAGAGTGCTTGTCTAGTGTAAGTAAATCAAAAACATAGGCGGCGACTTGATTTCAGATATTGGAGGAACATACTGAAATCGAGGATCGCTGTCGGGACTGCTTGGGTAGATCTCAGGGTCGGACCGATAGCGTAATCAGCAGCTGTCGCAATTCGAAACTGGAGGTTTCTCATGACCACAGCCGATTCGAGTCTCATTACAGCACGCAGCATGCGCGGGTATTTCCATTCCGCCTTCGCAACCGCATCACGCAATCAGGATGTCGCTGTCAACGATATGACATCGGCTTACGTCATCAATCTACTCGCGAGCTTCAGTCAAAGCGCCACTCTGCGCGCAGTCAGCGACGACGGACAACACCACCGTCCGTTGGCGCTGCTTTACGCCGACGCTCTCGATGCCGAAACGCCCGAGCAACGGAACAGAGCATTACGCAGCCTTGGTGATTTGGCTTTGTTCATTTCCGGAATCTTCACCGACAGCCTGGCGCGCAAACTCGTCGACGTTGACTACTACGTTGGTATGGGTGCATCAGCGTACATTTCAATTCACGATTCTCTCCAACAACGCACTGACCAGTTTGCACGCGGAGAATTGTTCGGTGAATTGGCGAGGCAGTTTTCCACCCTTGTTGATGTGTTGGCGGAAATCAGTGAGATGAGTGGTCTCAAATCAAACAGCGATGTCTTGCGAACTTACGAAATCTGGCTACACACGGGTAGTGAACGGGCGCGAAAACAGCTCGCGAGATCCAACATTTTCCCCCTGTCTGATACTAATTCTCTGCAGACGCACTAGAGACCTTAAATGCTGCTCGCCGCGATGCAGAGCAATTTAGCGACGCTTTACGAAACGCCGTTGCAGCACCGTATTAGCGATTTTCTAATCACCGACTCCGCGCAGGCCGATCGGCTGCAGCCAGGCGTACCGCGAGCCGGTAACAGTGAACGATTGCTGCTGCGCGAATCGACTGACGGCTTGGATATATCGCTTTATATCGACAGCGAGATTCTCGATACGCTGGCGCACTTCGACCCGTATGATGAACTTAATAACGGCAACCTCAACGACTTCCTGATCGCCCTTGAGGGGGTAAGCCATTTTAACTACGTAACCTGGAACGCAACACATGAACGCGCTTTCACTCAACTTGAGTTGGAGCTCCAGGCGGAAGTGGACAAATTTATCAGCGCGATGATGCTATTTGATAAGCAAGCGCAGCATCCGGTACCCGAGGACGTCCACGCAAGGCTGTTCGAAGAGGTCACATTTTCCCAGACCCAAGACACCGAGCTCGGGCGGCGGTACCGTGACGCCAACCATCTGGCTGGCCGATATTGCAAAAGTCTGTTGAATCGTTTCCCCGGTCAGCATCGTGAACCGGCTTTCATTAATGAATTGCGCAGGTTTTACCGATTTCCTCAGAATCAGAAAATTCGACGTATCCAGGCCAGCTAGTCGCGCCGCCTCAGTCGCCGATTTTCTTGTGTAAATGGGGCATCGATTCCGGTTTGCCCGCAACCATGTAACGGTGCTCGTCACCGGTCGCGGTAACGTTTTCATAAACGCCTTTGTCGCGTTTAACCAGCTTGGTAAATCCCGTGTTTTTTAGTTGCGAGTTAGCCAAAGGAATTGAAATTGAGGCCGGCATCATGCGTTTCTGTACGGGCGCATCGAAATCAGTTTCGCCGAGTGGAATCTGTGCGGCGAAACATAGCTCGCCCCAATGCCGGATCACAACATCCATCTTGTGCCGTACTTCGACAACAACGCCATTGGCAGGACACTCATATTTGTAGCTTGGCATTCTCAACCAGCTCCGTTTGGTCGCAAATCTAACTGTGGGTCGCGAACTGTCTATTTCAAGAGAATTCGGCGTCCACCATTGTACGGCTAACACCCCGCTTCAGCATTGTCGAAGCCCGAAGCTGCGCAATTTTCGCCTCGACCTCAAGATGCTTCAGAAGCAGCCGGAGACCTTCCACTAGCCTCGCGGATCGCACTCACTGCCGCGTAAGTTGATACGCAATACGGCACGCAGTAGGTCAGCACCATCTTACATCCGTCGAGCACGGCAATATCGCCTCCGAATATCCGGTCGCCATAATTAATGCCGACAAGAATCGTTCCCACAATCAACGCAACCTTGCGCGAGCGACGCACAATATCTCGGCGCAAAGCCAGTTTCATCCATTCAGTCATATCCGCCAGCGTAGCGTGTAATTTCCCACCTTGCATGGATCGCGGTGTTACGATGAGCGGCCATATGCTTGCATCTGCCACTATTCGACAATCTCGCCGGCCTGTCCTCACATGATTCGAGTCTCAAAGTTGAGTTACGAATACCCGGGGCTACGCGCCCTGGACGAGGTCAGCTTTGAAATTGCGCAGGGCAGCATCACCGCCCTCGTTGGCCCAAACGGTGCCGGCAAGACGACGCTCATTCGGTGCCTCGCGGGCATGGACAGGCCTTTAAGCGGCAGCATCCACGTCAACGGTGTTGACGTTGTTGCCGAGCCTCGCGCCAGCCATCAGCACATAGGCTATTTGTCAGATTTTTTCGGCCTCTACGAAGATCTTAGCGTGCGGCAAAGCCTGACTTATGTGGCCGCAGCAAACGGTATTAACGCGACACGCCACCCTGAGGTGGTCGCCCAGACGGCCGAGCGACTTGGGTTGTCTGATCGCCTTGATCAACGCGCCGGCGACCTGTCACGTGGACTGCGTCAGCGCGTTGCAATCGCACAGGCAGTGATCCATGCCCCGCAGGTTGTGCTGCTCGACGAGCCCGCTTCCGGGCTCGATCCTGAGGCCCGCTATCAACTCGGTGAGCTGTTTTTGACGCTGCGGAAAAGCGGCATGACGCTCATGGTTTCGTCCCATATTCTTGCGGAACTGGAGGCCTACTCGACCGATCTGTTGATCATGCGCAACGGACGTATGCTCGAACAACGGCGACTTGGTGTGAACAGTACCGCGGACCCTGTACTTGAACTCGTAGTGCATCGCGGCCTCGACGTGGCGCTGAAAATACTCGATGCAGACCCGCACGCGAGCGCCGTCGTCGCCGACGGGAACACCATCCATTTTCATTTTTCTGGCGACGACTCAGCGCGCGCAGAATTACTTAGACAATGCGTCGTGCAAGAGATCGACATCATCCAGTTCAGCAAAATCAACGAGGATTTGCAGCAATCTTATCTGCGCTCGATTAACGAATCCGGAGTCGCTGGTGAATCCTGAATTGAGACGCACCCTGTGGCTGGAAGTATCCTTACAACGACTGTGGCTAATACCGGCAGCGCTGCTCGGCACTGCGCTGCTCCTGCACATCAGCAACGCAGCCGAGCTTGTCATGTCCACGCTGGCCCTTGCAGCTTTCGCCGCCATCACGGTCTTCTGGGGCGCGCGCCAGGCTGCAAGTTCGATAGTCCAGGAAGCGCGCGACCGAACGTGGGAAATTCAGCGCATGTCGGCGCTGTCGCCATGGACCATGACTTGGGGCAAGCTACTGGGCGCCACGGCCATGCCGTGGTACGCGGGGGTGATTTGCCTGAGTTTATACGGTAACTACTACGAGCCGGAAAGAGCATCGGATGGCGTCGCCTGGATCCTGATGGCGATTCTTACGGCAATCACGCTTCACGCTTTCGCGTTGCTCGCAGCCCTGGTCAGCATCCATCTTGATCGGCGCCTGCGGCGACGACTAAACATCCTCGTCGTACTGTTTCTCCTCACCTTGCTACTTCCGGAACTGGCGGACCTGGCGATTCCGGGCATGGGTTCGTTCAATCAGATTGGTGGCAGCGTGACCTGGTATGGGCGCTATTTTGATGGCATGGCATTCAACGTCGTTTTGCTCGCAACGTTTGCAGCCTGGGCCGGGATCGGTGCCTACCGCATGATGTGCCTAGAATTGGAAGTTCGGACCAACCCCTGGGTGTGGTTCCTGTTCATCTGTTTTCTGGCCGCTGTCGATAGCGGTTTCGATGTCGCTAACGCACCAGAACGAGTAGGTCGCTGGCTGTCGACCGCGGCAGTCTATGCCTGTGGACTGAGTTACCTTGCCGGTTTTGCTTTCGCTCGCGACCCTGTCCAGTACCGACGCGTGGTGCAAGCTTGTCGGGAACGTCGCTATCGCCGCGCGATAGAAGAATCCCCCCTGTGGATCAGTTCTGCGGTATTTACTTTACTTTTGGCACTTGCCGCGACCCTGGCAGGTTCAGACCCTACGGTCAGTAACGAGCGCATCGATAATCTCGGTGCCACCGCACTGGCACTCGCACTAATGATGATTCGCGATTTGTCGCTGCTGACTTATCTGAGTTTTCGGCGCGTCGATGGCCGAGCAGAGGTGACAACACTCATCTACATCGCAATGCTCAACCGTCTCTTACCTGCCTTGTTCAGCCTTAGTGGCATCGGTCTCTTCGCGACTCTGTGTAAACCGGCGATGTTTGAACAGGTGCCGGTCGCCGTGGGCATCGCAGCCTTGCACGCAGCGCTCGCGCTAGTTCTGCTTTATCTCGCCTATCAAAAGGCGATGTACGGAACTAACCCGTCAGATGCTCGAAAATCCTGAAGCCGGCGACGTAGGTCCCGATGGCGGACCCCAGCGTGCTCAGAAAAAATACGAGCAGAGTTCTGGCCACACGGTTCTGTCGCCATCCGCGCAAACTCGTAGTGTCCGTTCTCAGTTTTCCGAAATCTGCGACAGTCGGTTTACGAACCCAGGCTTCAATCAGGGCGGTCACCATGCCCGCACCAATGGTGGGATTCAACGAGGTCAGCGGTGCGGCGAGAAACGCGCTGATGATCGTAATAGGGTGCCCGCCGGCGATAATCACGCCTAGCGAGGCGAGCCCACCGTTGATCAAGATCCATTCGAGAATCAACGTCATGCCCAATTCCGGGCTACGTGAGAAACCCAGTGCAAAGCCTGAAAAAACCAGGGCAACGATCAACCACGGTAGGTAGCGAAACCAGCGTTTCGAAGGCGGCAAGGTCTCGAGCTCCGCCACCCGGGTTTCACGCTCGGCAAATCCGCGTTCGAGATATTGCTGAATACCTTTCAGGTGCCCGGCCCCGACCACGGCAAGTAAGTGACGCGGCTGCGCTTCGACCAATTCGATTATCTTTGCCGCCATGTATTCATCGCGTTCATCGATCAACGGCAGATAAATAGGGCCAGCGGAATCCGCAAACTGGGCAAACGTGCTTTCAAGCATGTCGCCCTCTTTAAGAGCTTCGATCTCCTGTTCTGGTATTTCGTCGTCGACGACCACGCTCGCGAACAAACCCGAAAACAAGTACATGCGTTTCCACCACGGTACGTTGCGATAAATACGCCGCAACGTCGTGCCGATGTCGCGATCGATCAAGTGCAGTTCCAGATCTTTGGCCTTCGCGCCATCTATAGCAGCCCGCATTTCAGCGCCCGGTTCGATGCCGAACTGCTCAGCCAAACGCTGCTGAAAAGCACCCATGGCGAGCATTGCGGTCACCATTGGGGCTCTACCGGAGCGAATAACTTCGAACAGATCGAGTTTGCCGATAGCGTCGGGGTCGACCATGCCGCGATGACGATTGGCACACAACTCAATGGCGACGCAATCGTAGGTGCCGGAAGCGATTTCTTCGCTCACGGCCGCAGCGCTGGCTCTGGAGACATGGGCGGTGCCGAGTAGGCGGACCTGAGTTTCTCCAAGTGTGAGATCGGCGATCGGTTGGGCTGGATGATCGTTCATATTTCAGATTCTTCTATAGCACCCACGGCGAAGCCGTTGTGCAGCCAATTACGACCGAGCAGAAACTTATCGCCGGCACGAGAACGATCGTTAAGATTGGTTAGTACGGTGTAGGTACGGCCGCGATGCCCAATTTTCAGATTAACGTGATAACGAACTTCCCGGCAGTCAGCCATACGGATGCCGCGAACTTGAGCAATTTCCAAAAGCATCTCGCGACGTTCTCCGGACTCGTTGATAAGTACGAAACTGATCATTTTGCCGACATCGCTGCGAGACGGCTTGTCACCGCCACCAATGACCTTAATGTCGTGCGCGTTGATTGATGAAACAACCGCACCCGTGTCCAGGCGAGCACGAAACTGCAGACCCTGGTCCACAATTGTCACCATTTGCTGGGGTGCGAGAATTTGACGCTCCACCGACCAACGGCCAATAACTGCGCCACAAACAGCAGCGGCTATGACCAACACAGTGCTTACCGCGAAACGACTAAGCAAACCAGCGTGCTCCTCGAAATTCAAGATTCGGCGCGGCTATTGTACGCAGGAACTTCGCAACTCAGACATGCGCTTGACACGGAATTCCGTCTGCGCCGCACCTCGTGGTCAGGAACCGTCGTCGGCACCTGTGCAGCCAGCAATCATCGGCGCGCAACTGGTGTCATCGACATGGGTTGATTAGAATGCGCGGCTCTCGCGGCAGCCCCACGTGCCGCCCCCCCCATGTGCCGAACAACACACATTGCAACAACTCAATCAGCAACAACGCGAAGCGGTTCAGTACGACCAAGGCCCGCTGTTGGTACTGGCCGGCGCGGGCAGCGGGAAAACTGGCGTCATCGCGCACAAAATCGCCAATCTCATTCGCAAGCGCGAGATTCCGCCTGAACGTATCACCGCCATAACATTCACTAACAAGGCTGCGCGGGAGATGCGCGAACGCGTGCGCGGCCTGCTCGGCCAAGGTCGGAAACGACCATGGATTTCGACATTCCATACGCTCGGGCTCCGTATTCTGCGTGCGGAAGCAGGCGCACTTGGCTATCGGAAGGGGTTTTCGATTCTCGACGCCGGCGATTGCGCCAGCCTGCTGGCCGACCTGATGCGACGCAATGCGCCGGGCACGGATATTGCGGTCAACGTAGTCCAGCAAGCGATTTCGGCATGGAAATACGCGCTTATTGCGCCTGACGACGTCGTCCAGCACGAGTTGTTGCCGGCGCAAAAACTCGCCGCTCGTTGCTACGCGCCTTATTGCGACACGCTGATGACTTTCAACGCCGTAGATTTCGACGATCTGATCATGGGACCCGTACGCTTGTTAAGTAGTGACCCCGACGTCCTTGCGCATTGGTGCAACGAAATCGATTACATGCTGGTCGATGAATATCAGGACACTAACGTGTCCCAGTATGAGCTGGTCAGGCTATTGGTCGGGCAACATCACCGCCTGACCGCAGTTGGCGATGATGACCAGTCGATTTATGCGTGGCGTGGCGCTAAACCGGACAATATCAATGAGCTCAGCCGAGATTTCTCAGATCTGAAAGTCATTAAGCTCGAGCAGAACTATCGATCCAGCGGAATCATCCTGAAAACTGCCAACGCGCTCATTTCGAACAACCCACACTCGTACGTCAAAAAACTCTGGTCGGAACATGGCTTTGGCGACAAGGTGCGCGTGTTTGTCGCCAACTCGGAACACGATGAAACGGAACGAATCGCCAACGACATTCTGCATCGACGCCTGCTGCACGGCTTTGGCTTCGAAGACTACGCCGTCCTGTTGCGCTCAAACTTCCAGGCGCGATTGTTTGAACACGCGTTTCGCGAGCGCGAAATCCCTTACGTTTTATCCGGCGGTCGCTCGTTTTTCGACTACACCGAGATCAAGGACTGTATCTGCTATCTGCGTTTGCTGGCTAACCCAAGTGATAACAATGCCCTCCTGCGGATTATTAATTCCCCGCGTCGCGGAATCGGCGCACAGACGGTCAAGGCATTGGTTGACGTAGCCGCGACGACAGAGCTAAGCCTGCTGGAAACAGCTGTGTGTGACGCATTCCGCGCACGAGTTTCACCACTCGCAGCCAAGCGCGTGGCGCTGTTCGCAGACTGGCTAACGACGTTTCAACAAACACACGAAAGTGCACCGCCCGCCAACACGTTCGCTCTGTTGCTCGGCGACATTCAATTCGACGACTGGCTGGATCAGACCTCCGATGACGAGAAAGCCGCCGAACGTCGCAAGGAAAACGTCGTCGAGTTACAACGCTGGATTGAACGTATTTATCAAGCCGACGAATCTCGCACGGTCGCTGACGTGGTTGCCGCACTGACGTTATTTGATATTACCGCCCGCCAGGAAAACGATGACAAAGTGGACGGGGTCGCCCTGACCACGTTGCATGCCGCCAAGGGACTGGAGTACGGGCATGTTTATCTGGCCGGGTTTGAAGAGAACCTGCTGCCACATCGCTCCAGCATCGAACAGAATACAATCGAAGAAGAACGTCGCCTTGCTTACGTTGGCATTACCCGCGCCAAGCGCACTTTGACGATAACCTGTAGCCGAACGCGCAAACGCTATGGCCAAATCGAAACCTGCGAACCCAGTCGTTTTCTCGAAGAACTACCCGCCGACGAATTGAATTGGGAAGGTAAAACGACTGATCCGCAGGCCAACCGGGCGGCTGGTCGCGGCACACTGGACAGCCTGAGGCGCATGCTCAACACATGAATTTGAAACAATCTTCAAACGCACTACGGGCATTTCTTTGTACGTGCCTGCTGCATCTGCCATCGGCGCTCGCGGCTGCCGAGTCTGGCGCTACGTTGGCGAGCGAATTCGAGACTCTCGAGGAATTGCCAGTCGAGAGCGTGCTACCGGCGTCTTTCCTCCATTCCGCACATTACTCTATCGACGCGAAAGTTCAGGCGAAGGATAACTTCTATCATTTCATGGTTAGGACCGACGACGCGAATTATGCGGTGACGTCTTTGGCGATGCTCCGTGTGAGGCTGTACGAAATCTCGACGAGCGCCGAAATGGAACCGCGTCTGCTGGCAGCGAGGGCGGATTTTAGTCGTTCGCCGGGTGGACGCCGCGGCGTAGGTTCAGAACACGTCGTGGATATTCTCGCCGACCCCATCGGCACGGCATCGCAATTGCTAGGCAACATCCAATATAACGTGGAACAAACGTTTATTGAACGCGACGCAGAGATATCGACGCGGGTGCGTGGCTCGCGCGAGCAGGACCTGAACCCGGGTCCACATAAGCGCAGTGCTGCCGCGCAGCTGGGCGTCGACGTCTATACCAGTAACGCGCGCCTGCAGAGGATTCTTAATGCGGTCGGGGAGGCGCTCAGCGCAGGGGAAAGATCGTCTTCGTTCTCGCCGTTTTTGCGCAACGCTTTCGCGGCAAACGCGTTCGGCAGCGGCGTGCTGAACTTACGTCTGGACTCCCGTTTAAAGAATACTGGCAGCCAGGATCTGCATGCAGAGATCGACGCGACCTTGCGCGAACTCAAGGTGCCGCCGCGCGTCCGCATTGCGTTTTTGACGCATCCGGCATTCACGCCCCGAACGCGTTTATATTTCACCACCTTCGTGACCCTGTTAGCACCAACTAAACAGCTGGATTTGCTGTTTGCAGCCGCCACCGCGGCGCAGACCGAAGCTGACGCGCTTGCCTACGTTGCCTACGCGCGCATGCTCGCGCATTACCACGTCCACGGCGGGAACCTGGTCGAAGTCGTCACGGAAGCTCGTTTCCCGACGGTAGCGACAGGTGACGGCAATGCGGTCCTCGCGTTGCCGCTGGACTACCTCGCCTGGACCGCGGCGGTCTCCGGGGCCGCGGATGCCCTGCGGGAGATTCGCGAAAGTCGCGGACTGGAACGCTTCGTCGTATTACTCACCGGCTCACCGACCGAGCAGACAACCGCACAGCTGCTGAAACGCAAGATAGATATTCGGGCAGGGTATTCGTTCTGAACTGCCAGACAATGTCTCCAGGTGACGACAGCGGTGGCATCCGAGGCGCTGCCAAAGGCCCTTCTGTGGATCGGGGATCTGGACACTACTAGCTAGTTTTCAGCTATTTAGAGGCCGTATTTCGGGATGGGCATGCACCTGGCATGAATTCTGCACTCTCTTTGGCAAAGGAGAATGATCATGCAAATCCAAGCCCTGAGCTCTACCCCCGCTGCCCCATACACCGGACTGACCGAACTGGTCGATGCCTGCAACATTGAAATGGCCGCCCGCCGCGCTCAGTTGCTGGATGATCTTTCGATCTATCAGAGCAAATTGCATGATTTGAACGAGATTGATCCGCTCGACTTCACTGGCTTACAGGAAATGTACGCCACGCACGTCTGTCAGACAGAAAAATTACTCTCAGAATTTGACCGCGCTGCGGCCTAATACCCCCAGGCCACGACGTCGTCTGATAAGCCATAGTTCCCTCCGACATATGGCTTAGTGCCCGCTCCCTGAGCGGGTTTTTTTTGCCCTGCCAGCGTCAGGCTCAGGCGCGCACCACTTTCCCGTACAGCTTGGCGTAGTGCCCGTGGCGTTCCAGCAGGTCCTCATGAGCGCCCTCTTCCGCCACCTTCCCGTCATGCAGCAGATAGATTCGGTCGGCCCTGCGGACAGCACTCAGACGATGCGCGATGATGATCGTCGTGCGACCACGCAGGCGTTCGTACAAAGCTTCATGCAGATTAGCTTCAGTCATCACGTCGAGTGCTGAGGTCGCTTCATCAAGAATGACCACGTTCGGATCAGCCAACAGCATGCGAGCCACGGCCATCCGTTGACGTTGTCCGCCTGACAAACGTATACCCGAGCGTCCCAGCAAGGTGTCCAATCCTTGCGGCAATTCGGCGACCAGGTCATTGAGTTGAGCGGTCTGTAACGCATCCCACAAATCCGCATCGCGATAAGTTCGCCCGAGAGTCAGATTCTCCCTCACGCTGCCTTGCAGAAGCGCGGGATGCTGGAGCACGGTCCCGACATGCTCGCGCACAACATCCAGCCCGATGTCATTGATAGCGACGCCGTCGACGAGTACCCGCCCGTTTGTCGGTGCATACAGACCGAGCAGAATCTGTACGAGAGTCGATTTTCCGCCCCCGCTGGTGCCGACGATCGCGATTTGTTCACCGGCCACGATGTCAAGATTAAGTCCCTGCAAGACCCACGGACCGTCCGCGTAGCGGAAATCAAGGTTCTCGAAGCGCACCGCGTTGACGCGGCGCATGGCGAACGGATTGATCATGGGCGCAAAGCGCGGTTCATCTTCGAGTTCGAATAGTCGATTGATCCGCTCCAGTGCGGCATTGGCAGACTGGAAGGAAAACTGCAGGCCAAGAATCGTCTCGATTGGCCCCAGCATGAACCACAGGTAGCTGAACACCGCGATCATTTGGCCGAGGCTCAAGTCGGAAAACACCACCATCAGCATGGCGACTGCGCGAAACATGTCGATACCGATTAAAAACACCACAAATGAGAAACGGCTCGCGGCGTCACTTTTCCACGCGTAGGCCGTGGCGTGATCACGAATATCGCGTGCCAGATCGATAATGCGGCCAAAATAATGGCGCTCACGATTCGCTACGCGAATTTGTTGGATCGAATCCAGGGTTTCTGCGAGCGCTTCCTGAAACACCTGGAACGCGGTGTTTTCACCGTGCTTGAGCTTCTTCACACGCTTGCTGATAAACAACGTCAGGTAGACCGCGAGCGGGTTCATGATGAGAATGAACAATCCCAATTGCCAATGTATCCACAGCAGAATCGCCGCAGCGCCGATGAGCGTCAGCACCGCAACAACCAGGCGCGCAACCGTATTGCCGGTAAACTCATCCAACGTCGCCAAATCGACGACCAGATGCGAGGCCACGGTGCTACTTCCCAGCGTTTCGTATTCGCTCATCGAGACCCGCTCCAGACGCGTAACCATCTCTCGGCGCATGCGAAATATCAGGTCCTTGGCAACCATGGAGAATTGCCGGGTATGCCACACCTGCAACGCCATGCTGGCAACGCGTAACAACATTGTCAGCACTAAAGCTGCGGCAATATATGCGCCGGGGCCGGCAACATGACTGGGCATGACTCGATCGAGTGCGGCGACGAGAACACCGGGTTGTTCGAGCAACACCTCGTCTACCAACAGCGGCATTAGAAGCGGTACCGGAATAGCGAACGCTGCCGCTACGATAGCGACGCAGGTTGCTATCGATATTTCGCGCTTGCGGGTGATGAATATCGACAGCACATAGCGCCACGTGTAGTGTCTGGCAGACAAGGTCTCAGGCTCCAGGCGAAAAATTGGCCAACTCAAATCCTGGCCGTGAGTATCAGCATGCTACATTCAGCGGACGCCTAACGTGGAAAAAATCTGGCTCGACTCATATCCGTCGAACGTTCCACACACGGTTGACCTGCAGCCCGAGCACACGCTCGCCACCTTGATCGAAAATGCCTGTCAGGAGTTCGCCCAACGCCCGGCCTTCTCAAACTTCGGATCAGTCCTCAGCTTCGCGGACGTCGAACGCAGCGCCTGGTCTTTCGCCGCGTATTTACAGCACAACCAGAAACTGGTCGTCGGCGAACGGGTCGCATTGATGATGCCGAACATGCTCGCCTACCCAATCACGCTGTTCGGGGTTCTGCTCAGCGGCGGTGTAGTAGTTAATATCAACCCGCAATACACGTCACGCGAACTGGCCCATCAGCTGAACGATTCAGGCGCCCGCGTACTCGTTGTGTTCGAAAGTATGCTCAGTACAGTCGCGGAGATATCCGAACAATTCCCGGATGTGCACATCATCGTTGCGCGGCTAGGAGATTTTATGAGTTGGCCGAAAGCGACGCTCATTAATCGGCTTAGCCGGCACCGGGCAAGCAAGCCGCCCGGCGCGTTCCACGCAAACATCACCCTACTCAATGCAATCGCCGCAGGATCTCGGGAAGCGTTCTCGCCGCCGCACCTCGAGCAGCACGATCTGGCCTTTCTGCAGTACACCGGCGGGACGACCGGACGCTCGAAAGGCGCGATGCTCTCGCACGGCAACATCCTTGCCAACGTATTACAGGTTAATGCCTGGTTTGCGCCGCTGACGGTCCGCGGTGCCGAGAGCATTATCACCGCGTTGCCCCTGTACCATATCTACGCATTAACCGGGAATTGTCTGGCGTTCTTTTCAGAAGGTGGCCTCAATTGCCTGATTAGCGATCCGCGCAATCTTAAATCCTTCATCAAAACCCTGAAGAGAGTCAGGTTTACAGCGATCAGCGGTGTCAACACGCTGTTTAACGCCCTGCTACAGCATCCGGACTTCCGGACAGTGGATTTCACAGCTTTGAAGTTCACCAGCGGTGGCGGCATGGCGGTACAGCGTGCGGTTGCCGAGCACTGGCAAAGCGTCACTGGCTGCGCGATAGCTGAGGGCTACGGTTTAACGGAATCGTCACCCGTGGTCACCATCAATCGCTTCGATGTGGATAGTTTTACCGGTTGTATCGGCTTACCTGTGCCTTCAACGGAAATTCGCATCGTCGATGATGATGGCCTCGAACTTGGCCTCGACTCGCCCGGAGAGCTATGCGTGCGCGGCCCGCAAGTCATGCAAGGTTACTGGAACAGCGCAGACGAAACGGCCGCCACCTTATCCGACGACGGTTGGCTCAGAACCGGCGACGTTGCACTCATGCGCGAGGGTGGTTACCTGAGCATCGTGGACCGTAAGAAGGATCTCATTCTGGTTTCCGGTTTCAACGTTTATCCGAATGAAATTGAAGACGTGGCGGTGTGCCATGCACAAATTCTGGAGGCAAGCGCGATAGGCGTCGCCGATGAAAAATCAATGGAGGCCGTACGTCTGGTCGTCGTCCGCTCGGATCCGGCACTGGATGAGCAGAACGTTATTGCCTGGTGTCGCGAACAACTCACCAACTACAAGGTGCCGCGCTCGGTGATTTTCGTCGACGAACTACCGAAATCGAACGTCGGCAAAATACTGCGCCGCGAAGTACGCGAACGTTTTGGCGCACCCCTTGCGCAGGACCGCGACCCCCACTGAAACGAATTCAGGTCTGGGCGCCCGCGCGCACAACCATATGTTCACTGTCTGGTGTGAAGCGCTCGCCGACAAAGCCACCCTGTATGGAGAGTAGCGCTAGTCCCGCTTGAGAAAGCAGGCTCATCAGTTCTGAAGCCGCCAAGTAGCGTTGTCGAATCGTCCCGGTCACAATCTCGCCACCATCGCGCGGCACGTGTTGATAGCGCACATCGACGCGTCGGGTCGCCGGCCATACGGTAATTTTCTCATGTACGTCAAAAATGCGGCCGCCAATCGTGATGGCGCCGAGCTGTTGCGAGGCCGTGCGTGCGCGCGCACGGCCCGTGGAAAACTCGTTAGCGTCCGCGACATAGCCGTCAAAGATGACCTCGCCGCCACGTTCGAGATGGCGGCAAGCGTTGCTCAGACATGCCACAACATCGTCGTCACTGAGCAAGCAATAGAGGCTGTTAAACGGGATGATGACCCGCTCGAAGCGTCGCTCCAGACGAAATCGCCGCATATCCGCTTCGATACAAGTCAAGCCCGCCGCACGAGCGACAACAAGCGCATCGGCATCGATATCGAGCCCCACGACATCCAGGCCCGCCGCACTGAGCTCACTTCCCACCCGCCCCTGTCCGCAGGCAATCTCAAGGACGCCTGCGCGACCGGCACAACTTTGCCGATAAAAGCCAATGTCTCCAGGGTTGCCTGTGTGGACAGCCGCGTAGAATTCGCCCGGATAGGGTGCCTCCTCATCTGGCACGCTATTGACCGCCGCTACTGGCTATTATCAGGTCCGTCATTGAGGCCTGCCTTGTGGCTTATATCGATCCAATATCATGCGCCGATATGCCGCTATAATCCCGCTCACAACTAATCAGGAGTTAAAATCATGCCCGGAAAATTGTTATCAGTTGTTATCACCGCCACTCTGGCGTTTGGTTCAAGCGTCGCTTTTGCTGCCGAAGAAGGCGTCGATCGTGCCGTTGAAGGTGCGAAGAATACTGTCACGTCGCCCGGCCAAATAGTGCAGGGCATCGAAGAAGAAACCGCCGAGCACGGCGCGGTCGGCGTTGTCACCGGTACAGTCAAAGGTACCGTCGATGCAGCCGGTCAGGCTGTCAAAGGCGCGGCCAATCTCGGCGTCGGCGTCATTGAAGCGGTCACCAAGCCACTCACCGACTAGTCGACAAGTTACTTGAGCCGGCATTTGCGCATGCCAACTTTAGTTGGTCGCGCAAATGCCGCACCGTAATGCGCGAGATTTGCCCGTAATAAATGAGTAGCGCGGGACGCAGTGCAATACAGCTAGTCGACATCCCCGCTACGTTTTCGACAGCTGGCTAAAGTAAATCTCGCGCCAGTTGGTCGAGCTCACTTCGGATCCCGCCAGCATCCGGTGCGTTCAACCAAACCGTCACTTGCTCAACTCCCGTTTCTCTAAACGCGTCGATGTCTTTGCGCTTGCGCCATTGTCCTTCAGCGCCCAGGACGTTAACGCGCACGTGTTTATCCTCCTTCCCGGCTGCTGCGGCGATTTCCTTAATCTGATTCATCCCATCGACAATCTGCGCGACATTTTCTGCGATCGGTAACCAGCCATCGCCATATCGAACGATGCGATTGAATACGCGCTTCGCCCAATCGTCACCGAACATGATGCTCGGTAAATAAATTGGCGGGTGAGGCCGCTGCTCCGGTTTCGGAAAACATCTGACCGGCGGATAATCGTAATATTTGCCGTGATATTCCGACTCTTCGTCTATCCAGCAAGCCTTCATGACCTCAATGGCCTCGCGTACCTGGGTCCAGCGATGATCAAAGTCACCGCCGAACAGATCGCATTCTTCTTTGTTCCAGCCGGCTCCGATGCCGAAATGAAAACGCCCGCCGCTGAAACTATCAAGGGACGCGATTTCCTTAGCCAAATGTAACGGGTTGCGCTCTGGCACGAGTAACACGGCGGTACCCACTTCGAGCGTCGTGGTGGCCGTCGCGGCACGCATGCACGCGATCATCGGATCAGGCATTTTCCACAGATAGTCGGGGTCTGCTCCGCCGCCGGGATTGCCCGGGTAAGGGGTGGAGTATTTAACCGGCAAAACGATGTGGTCGGGCACCCAATAGGATGAGAAGCCAAGGTCTTCGGCGTGTTTGGCGACAATTGCCGGGTCGGCGCCGACGTCCGGCAAGATGGAAAAAACACCAATTTTCATGACTTGTACTCCATGCAGCTAGTTGAAAAAGCGCGCCATGTGCCGATGGACAAAGCGAGCGTCAGGCAAACAATTACAGTGGCGCCCAGGTGACGATGACGGCCGTGTAAGTGGTAACCCACAAAAAAGGAATGATCAAATACCCCATCACATCGCGCGCCTGAATGCGTACCCCGACGCCCATGACCGGCAAAATCGCAAGTAAGAAAAATGGCTGCAACAGGTTACTTGACGTTTCCCCATAAGCGACCGCCATGGCAATTCGCGCAATATATTCTTGCGCCTGCGCGGCTGGCAGTCCAGCTGTCAGTGACTTGGCCGTCTCCGTCATCGACGGTCCCAGAACTGCCCACTCACCGCCCGCGGAGGGCACCGCCATATTCACCAGCGCACCGCTCAATTGAGCGATAAACGGGAACGTGGTCAAGGTCGCGTTGCCCGCCAACCACACAGCACTTGCCTCGGCAAGGCCTGTGAACATCATGATGCCCATGATGCCGGCGTAGAACGGATACTGAAAGATGATCCCGGAGACGTTCGAGCAAGCGCGTTTCATCGCAATCACGTAGCGCATTGGCGTGCGATGCAACAACAGTCCGACATTGATAAAGACGAACACCATGATGTTCAGATTGAGATCGAAGCCGCGCGTCCAAAAGTAATCTGCGATGAACCAAAAGCCGGGCACCACAATCAGCCACACCAGCAGCCGGCTGTTGTTCAGGTGATCGGACAATGCATTGCCGTTCAACTGAAGCGCAAGCGCTTCCTGTTCGATGGTGGTTTGTGCGCTGGCGTCCGCTTCGCGTAGATCATCTATGCCGGGTGGATTGGCATCGCGTGGACGCAGAAAATAAAACAATGCCGGCATGGTCAGGAAATAAACACCCATCTGAATCCAGTTCATGGTACTGCCGAGCGTGTAGTCAATCGGGATGGTCGAATCGAGAACACCGGAGTCGATCAGAAAATTACTGTCCGTGTTAAGCACCAGCGGAATTGAACTCGATAGCCCACAGACCCACACCACTCCAGCGCCGTAAGCGCAGGCGGTGAGGTAAGCGTAGTCGACACCCTTGACCCGGCTGGCTAGTTCGCGTGCCAGCACTGCTGTGAGGACTGCCCAGCCCCAACTGACCAGCGCAAACGCACCGCCGACCATGCCGACGATGAAATAAACACTGCCCGATCCGCGCGCAAATCGAGCGACCCGATCAATCAACCGGCCGACTGCCGGCGATAGCGCGATCGCAAAACCTGTTGTGAGTGAGAGGACCACCTGCATACCGAACTCAAGTAGTAACCAGAATCCGCGATACCAGGCATCGACTACCTGCTTGGGAGCGCTGTCGGTAAACAACAGCGCGAGTATGGCAACCAGTACTGTAAGAATGAGCCCGAAGACAAACGAATCTGGGATCAATTGACGCAGATGGCGGGCCAGCGTTGCGCCGAATTGCTGTAACAAAGTTTCTGCTCCCGTCTATTCGTGTGACGCTGGGTCAGGCATCAGGCGTTCGCCTGCGCCGCTCGGAGCTGGGCTCGTTGCCTAGTTCGCTGAAATCAAACAATGCAGGGTCAGCCAGATGCGATGGCACCACGGCCTGCAGGCTACGAAACACGTTCTCTACCCGCCCCGGATGATCGCGCTCCCAATCGGCCAGCATTGCCTTGATTTTTACGCGCTGTAGATGATCCTGACTACCGCACAAATTACAGGGAATGATCGGATACGCCTGCGCCGCTGCATAAGCTGCGATATCGGATTCACAGCAATAGGCGAGTGGTCGAACGACGATGTGCCGGCCGTCGTCGCTTTGCAATTTCGGTGGCATGGACTTGAGTTTCGCGCCGAAAAACATATTCAGGAACAACGTTTCCACAATGTCGTCGCGATGATGTCCAAGCGCAATACGCGTGACGCCCTGCTCGGCCGCAAAAGTGTAAAGAATCCCGCGTCGCAATCGGGAACACAGTCCGCACATCGTGCGCCCTTCGGGAATAACGCGCTTTACCACGCTATACGTGTCTTGCTCGATGATGTGATGTTCGACGTCAAGTCTGCGGAAGTAGTCTCGCATCACCTGCGGATCGTAGCCCGGTTGTTTTTGATCCAGGTGCACAGCGAGAATTTCGAAATCGACCGGCGCACGGGCGCGCAAGCGCAACAGCATATCCAGCAAAGTGTAGGAATCTTTGCCGCCGGACAGGCATACCATCACGCGGTCGCCGGCGCCGATCATGTTGAAGTCAGCGATCGCGCGGCCGGTTTGCCTGCGCAAACGCTGCTCCAGTTTGCCGACGTCGTTGCGCGATTTCCGCGGCTCGCGAATCACCATCTCGACCCTGGCATTCATGTCAGTGCGCCTCACCAGCTAGCCTGAAAGGCAGTGATTCTAGCAGGGCCGAAAATCACAAACGGACAATCTCAGCCGAATGTGGGTGTACTCACGGCGAGTGCCGCAAGCAAGGCTTCAGCAAGCCGCTCTGACCACTCGCTCTCGCCGGCCGGGGTGGCGAGCAAATCCTGACGAACTTCAAACAGCACGTTCAACAAGTCACGCTTGAAGGCGTGTTCGGGCAAGGTATGGTCCTTGCCATCAATGCGATAAGGCTCGTTGTCGCCGACACAATATGCATCATCGGCAGCGAAGTGGGATAACAGCGGTTTGGCGAGGCGCTGATCGGAGCCGTACAAGACGCCGACATGCCAAGGTCGGGACTGCCCCAGGTAGGCGGGCGTGAAACTGTGCACCGAAACGAACACGCTGGGCCTATCCGCAGCCATGCGTTGATCCAGCAACGTGTCGATAGCCTCGTGGTAAGGCGAGTAAACATCCTCGATTCGCGCCTGGCGGGCTTGCACGGATAGCTGCTCGTTACCCGGAATGGACGTCGCCTCACTCAGTACTGGAATCAGCGCGGGACTTGTCGGCGGACGATTACAATCGATCACCAGCCGCGAATAGCGCTGCCAAACCAGCGGCGCATCAAAATGGGCGCTCAAGTTCTGCGCAACACCGAGGGCACCGATGTCCCAACCAATGTGGCGGCGGCGCTCAGTTTCCGGCAGACCCAAGTCAGTCAGCGCGGCGGGAATCTCAACGCCGGCGTGGTCACAGGTAAAAACAAATGGGGACACACCGAGCGGTCGCTCGACGGTCACCGCATCAAGCTCGTGCGGCGCCAACAGTGTCCTCAAGATGTATTCTCGCTACCGGCTTTGTGCAACTCCGGGTGCTGGTAACGTGGATGCCAGCCAAATCCCTGCCAGGTCGTAAGGCGGGTGGGTTGGATACGGAAAGTCCAACACGGTTCGACGTTGACCGAACCGCGATACTCAGCGGCTTTCGACCCCAGATAGCGTGGTCCGGTGTGCGCTTCACCGATCTGGTTCCAGACCGACTTCTCACCGTTTTCAAGTAGCGGGCCGACACCGGCCTCGATGACTTCGGCGCGACCTTCGCAAATTACTTTTCTAATCGGCGGCTCGGGCTCGTCGACCACCAACGATACACGTGAGTCAGCAGCCAAGAAATGCGCCCATTCTGACTTCTTGCGCGCCACCACCCAGAAGGCCTCGCCATCCCAGTGATACCAGACCGGTACGATGTAGGGCCAGCCGTCGGGTTTAAGGCAGGCCAGGCGGGCTAACCAAGGGCCGGCCAGAAATTCGTCCACCTCCGCAGCAGACATCCCGCCAAATTTCTCCCCGCGCCAGTCATCGCTGTGCTCATCCATTTCAATACACCTCGAAATATTCGCGCTGTTCCCAATCGCTGACATGCGCCTGGAAGCGGTCGATCTCGGACTGTTTGACCGCGCAGAAATAGTCAACAAACGCATCACCGAACATATCGCGGTACAACGTACTTTCCTTAAGCGCGGCCATGGCCTCCATCAGGTTGCTCGGCAACAGCGGCTTGTCGGCTTCATAGGGTGAAATATCTGGCGGACCGGGATCACGTGATTTCGCGACGCCATCCATGCCCGCGACGATTTGCGACGCCATGTATAGATAAGGGTTTGCACAAGGTTCGCCCGCGCGATTTTCGAGATGCGTCGCCGTGTCGCCCGGACCGCCCAGCACTCGAATCAGTGCACCGCGATTCTCGTCCGCCCAGGTTACCCGAGTGGGTGCGAAAGAATGGGGGGCGTAGCGCTTGTAGCCGTTAATGGTCGGGGTGGAAAACGCGCACGCGGCGGCAGTGTGCTCAAGGATGCCGGCGACAAACTGGCGCCCCAGTGGCGACAACGAGTGTGAATCCGCGCCGTTGTTAGTAAAGCGGTTCTCTGCAGTAGCCAAGTCACACAGTGACTGATGTAAATGCCAGCCAGAGGAAAAGAAGTTCGGCAACGCCGGGCGAGTCATGAAAGTCGCGTGCAGACCATTGCGGCGGCAGATTTGCTTGGTCGCGGTGCGAAACAAGAGCATGTTATCGGCGCTTTTCAGGCCGCGCACCGGATCAAAGGTAAATTCGCACTGGCCAGGGCCCCATTCGTCTTCCATGCTGCGGAGTGGCAGACCCAAAGGTTCCAGATTGTCGTGCAGGATTTGCAGAATCGGATCGATCTCGTCCTGGCGCTCTTCGGTCAAATACTGGAATCCATGCGCTACCACACTCACCTCGGGCGGGTCCGGCGGCCAACCGGCTTGCTCCGGCTTCAACTTCCGGTCCTCGAGACGGGTTATGTAGAACTCGACCTCAAGCCCGGCCACGTAATCGAGCCCCTGATTGTGCAGCCGTGCCAGAGTTCGGCGCATTAATCCACGCGTATCAAACGGGCATATCTGGCCAGACGCCAGATACATTTCCGACAACACCCAGCCGGTGCGCGGGGCCCACGGCAACACTCGAAATGTCGTTGGATCGGGGACCAGAATAGCGTCCGGACCGCCCGCCAGAGCGGTCATACCGACGCCAGCGTCACTCGAGAACAGAGACGCGAAGAAATGGTTGGTGGTATCCATAAAGAGCGTTGCAGTCTGGAAGTCGACGCCATTTTTCAGAGCCAACAGGAAATCGTGCGCCATGACGTTCTTGCCCCGCACCACACCGTGCTGATCCCCCCAGGCCACGCGGATAGTGCGCAAGTCGTATTGTTCAATGATGGACTCGATTTCAGCCGCCGCCGCGTAGTCAGCGTCACCCCACAAGGCGTGATCGGCAATAAAACCGCGCTTGCCAATACTGCCTTCCTGCAAACTCATGGCTATTCCCCCGCACCGCTCAAAGCGGTCGAGTATAGAACCGTTTCGGCTGTGCAGGACACGGCCGGACCACAGTGTCGTTGATTTATTCGAGCTTGCTCGGGTCGCGCTGAATATGCAATATAATGCACTTTATTATTTTTTGACTGTGCATTATTATTCCTAAATGAATGGCCAACAACCATCCCCTGCAGTTCCGCACGACCGCGTTTGTCTGGAACAACTTGGTCAGCGCGTTCGTCAGGTACGCGCGCGGCGTGGGATGTCTCGACGCATCCTCGCCCAGGCGTCAGGGATCTCGCAACGCTATCTGGCTCAGCTTGAAGCAGGTCAAGCCAATGTATCGCTATTGGTCTTGCACGCTATCGCTGCGGCTATGAATGCCGCTCCCGATGATTTGATCGATCCGCGTGCAGAACAAAGCGCTGACTATCTGCTCGTGCGCGAACGACTGCGCAAGGCCGACGAGCAGCAGCTAGGAGCCCTGCTGGGCGCTCTGAAACGCGAAACGAAATCCACTAAGGCGCCCGCACGCATCGCATTGATTGGCCTGCGCGGCGCGGGCAAAAGCACACTCGGGCAGGCGCTTGCCAAGCAACTCAAGCTGCCCTTTGTCGAACTCGTTCAGGAAATTGAGCGGACGGCGGGCATGGCAGTGAACGAAATTTTCTCCTTGGGCGGCCAATCGACCTACCGGCGCTTCGAAACTGCTGCGTTGAAATCCACCATCGAGCAATTTGACGAAGTCGTCATTGCCGTCGGCGGTAGTCTGGTCTCTGAACCGGAATCGTTCGAACTGCTGCTGAGCTCCTGTTACACGATCTGGGTAAAAGCATCGGCACAAGAGCATATGGACCGGGTTGTGGCCCAGGGTGATCATCGACCGATGGCCGATCACCGCAACGCAATGGACGATTTGAAACGTATCCTCACTGAACGCAGCACTCTGTATGGCCGTGCCGACCGCATCCTTGATACCAGCGGCCAAACACCGGTGAACTCCCTACGTGCGCTGGCGCAGATATATGCCACCGCGCCTACGGCACCGGCACCTTAAGCGCCTTACACGCGAGAATCATCATGCAGGCTGTATCCTCCGAATCTTCATCCCTTGTGCATGAGCCGACACCTGTCGGTGCGCTCGATTTCACGCGCGACCCGGACCACTACCACCATTGGCAGTTGCGCCTCGACGGCGCCGTCGCGTGGCTTGGCCTGCGGGTTGCTGAACACGCAACCATCGGCGAGGGCTATGAACTGAAGCTCAACTCCTACGACCTCGGCGTCGACATCGAACTGCACGATGCGGTGCAACGACTCCGTTTCGAACATCCCGAGGTCGGATGCGTGGTGATCCATTCGTTGCACGAGCGCGTCTTCTGCGCGGGGGCTAACATCAAGATGCTTGGGCGTGCTACGCATGCGCACAAGGTCAATTTCTGCAAATTTACCAACGAGACTCGCAACGGCATCGAGAACGCGAGCGCCTGCTCCGGCCAGACTTACCTGTGTGCAGTGAAGGGCTCGTGCGCCGGCGGCGGTTACGAACTGGCGCTGGCCTGCGATGAGATCATCCTCGCCGACGACGGGGCAAGCTCGGTGTCGCTCCCGGAACTGCCGCTGCTCGCTGTGCTGCCGGGCACTGGCGGTCTCACACGGCTGGTCGACAAACGCCGCGTGCGGCGTGACCGCGCCGACTTTTTCTGCACGATTGAAGAAGGCCTGCGTGGCGAACGCGCAGTCAGTTGGGGTCTGGTCGACAGCATTGCACCTGCGTCCCGGTTTGATGGCGCAGTGGCGCAACGGGCGAGAGAACTGGGCGACGATACAAGGCGGCCACTTGCCGGCAGCGGCGTACATTTACCCCCGATAGCGCGGCGCTTTAGCGCCGATTCTGTGCACTATGACCATCTCGACGTGCTCATCGATCGTGACAATGGTCATGCAACATTCGTCATAAAAGGCCCGCAAGTTGCGTTGCCGGAAAACTCCGAATCGATAGTCGCAGCCGGTACCCGGTTCTGGCCACTGGCCGTCATGCGGGATCTCGATGACGCAATCTTGCACCTGCGGTTTAACGAAACATCGGTCGGCTCGTGGATTTTCAAAACACTTGGCGACCCGGAATTGGTGTTGGCAGCTGACGCGCTATTAGCGCGCCACGCCGAACATTGGTTTGTACGCGAAGTACTGCTGTTCACTGAACGGGTGTTAAAACGTCTCGATGTCTCCGCGCGCAGTCTGATTGCGGCGCTTGAACCGGGTAGTTGTTTCGCTGGAACGCTGTTTGAACTCGCGCTTGCCTGCGATCAAAGCTACATGCTGCTCGGTCAGTTTGAAGATGACGAAACGCCGCCGGCCGCCGTCGCACTGAGCGAACATAATTTTGGGCGTTACCGAATGGTGAACGGTATTTCGCGGCTCGAGGCGCGCTTCCTCGATGATGCACAAACCCTGCAGGTGCTGGCTACCCGGCAGGGTGACCTATTGGCGGCCCAGGATGCCGAACAAGCGGGTTTAGTGACCTTCATCCCCGATGATATCGACTGGCATGACGAGCTTCGTATCGTGCTCGAGGCGCGCGCCGGTTTTTCGCCAGACGCACTGAGTGGTATGGAAGCCAATCTACGTTTCCCAGGGCCGGAAACCATGGAATCAAAAATCTTTTCACGCTTGTCAGCGTGGCAGAACTGGATCTTTCAGCGCCCGAATGCAGTCGGCGACAAAGGTGCGCTGGTGCTCTACGGCAGCGGCGAACGTGCCCAGTTCCACAAGCAACGCGTTTAGGCGCCGAGGACCGACGATGACTGGCGAAGTTAACTACAGCGATCTGATTCCCAATAACATCGACCTCGGTGCCGACCGCCGTCTGAAGCGCGCGTTAGAATCGTGGCACCCGAAGTTCATGCACTGGTGGAAAACTTACGGGCCCGATGAATATCAGGATAAAGAGGTTTATCTGCGCACGGCTGTGAGCGTCGATAAAGCGGGCTGGGCGCAATTCGGGCACGTCAAAATGCCGGACTATCGGTGGGGAATCTTTCTTGCCGACAACACCCAACAAGACAAACGTATAGGCTTTGGCGATCATAAGGGCGAAAAAGTGTGGCAGGACGTGCCGGGTGAATTTCGCGGCCCGCTGCGCCGGCTGATTGTCACCCAAGGTGATACCGAACCCGCTTCGGTCGAACAACAACGCATCCTAGCTGCAACCGCACCATCGCTGGTCGATATGCGTAATTTGTTCCAGGTCAATGTGGAAGAAGCACGGCATCTGTGGGCGATGGTTTACCTGTTGATGGCACACTTCGGACGCGATGGGCGCGAAGAAGCCGAAGATCTACTGAAACGCCGCTCAGGGGACGCCGACAAGCCACGCATCCTCGGCGCCTTCAACGAGGCCACACCCGATTGGTTGTCGTTTTTCATGTTTACGTATTTCACCGACCGCGACGGCAAGTACCAGCTCGCCTCACTGGCAGAATCGGCTTTCGATCCACTCGCTCGCACTTGCCAGTTCATGCTCACCGAGGAAGCGCATCACATGTACGTGGGAGAAACCGGCGTGGCGCGTGTCATTCAGAAAGCCTGCGAAATAATGCGCGAACATAGAACCGACGACGTGCGACATTACGGCGCTATTGATTTACCGACCTTGCAAAAGTACGTTAACTTTCACTTCAGTGTGTCGACCGATTTATTCGGCGCCGAACAATCCACCAATGCCGCTAATTATTTCACCCAAGGCCTGAAAGGACGCTACCAGGAATCGCGCATCGACGACGACCATCAACTGAAAGATCAGCCCTATCGCGTCATCCAGTTCGACGCTGGTCAGCTCGTCGAACGTGAAGTCGCGGCGCTAACATCGATCAACGAACGGCTACGCGACGACTACATTGCTGACTGCCAACGCGGCGTGGACCGTTGGAACAAGATCATCGCTGAGGCTGGCATCGACTTCGTACTGACGTTGCCACACCGGGCTTTTCATCGCCAGATTGGCATTTTTTCCGATCTTCATGTCACCCCGAGCGGCGCACTGATCGACGCCGAGCGCTGGGCCCGCGAGTGTCACCAGTGGCTACCGGGGCCCAGCGACCACGAGTATGTCAAATCGCTTATGCAACAAGTTACCGAGCCCGGTAAATTCGCCAGTTGGATTGCGCCGCCGCGTCTTGGCATTAATAATCAACCGCTCGATTTTGCCTACCTTAAACTGGCGCACTAGAGGCGACATTCAGTTAGCCGGCGCGCGTCAATAACTCCGAGTAAATCAAGGACCAAGCTGAGTATGGGTACGATAATCGCCATTGATCGCAGCGGTAAAGAACACACGCTGACGGCCCAGGATGGGCTGACAGTGATGGAGATCCTGCGCGATGCGGGTCTACCAGTTGAAGCGATATGCGGGGGGCAGTGTATTTGCTCGACATGCCACGTGTATGTCGACGGCGCGTGGGCAGATAAGCTCAAACCGCGCGCTACCGATGAGCAGGTCATGGTCGAAGATTCCGGTCATTTCAAGGACAGCTCGCGGCTTGCCTGCCAGGTGCCCTATCACGCCGCACTCGATGGCTTGCGAGTCACCATCGCACCGGAATTTTGATGCCTGCACACATACCAACCGCGAGCTATAACGCCGCTGTTGATCTTGTCGATAGCAATATCCAGGCCGGCCGCGGCACGAAGATCGCCTACATTGATGACGATCGGCAATGTACATTCGCTGAACTCGATCTCGCCGTACGCGCCAGTGCTTGCGCCATCACAAGCCTCGGCGTCCAGCGTGAACAACGCGTATTGCTCTGTATGCTGGACAGCATCGCCTTACCGTCGATCTTTCTTGGTGGCATTCGGGCGGGCGTCGTACCGGTGTTGTGCAACACCCTGCTTACGCAAGACGACTACGCCTACATGCTGGCCGATAGTCGCGCGCGAGTAGCAATCGTATCTGCGCCGCTGGTCCCCTTATTTCGGCCTTTGCTCGAACAGGTAGACACGTTCGAGCGCCTGATAGTCGCGGGCGGCGACGAGGACCAACTCGGCGCGCTGATTGCACAGGCCGATACGAGCTTGGCCGCCGCCGACACCCATGCGGACGAAGCGTGCTTCTGGTTATATTCTTCGGGTTCTACCGGGCGCCCGAAGGGCACCGTGCACGTCCACGCTAGCTTGCGTCAAACGGCGACGCTGTACGCGGGTCCCGTTCTTGGGCTTAGCGCTGACGACAGAGTGTTTTCAGCCGCGAAATTATTTTTTGCTTACGGGCTCGGCAATGCACTCAGTTTTCCCTTAAGTGTGGGTGCGACCACCCTGTTAATGGCTGGGCGACCGACGCCGGAGGCGATTTTTTCGCGCTTGCAATCGTTTCAGCCGACCGTTTTCTACGGCGTTCCAACTCTCTACGCGGGCTTGCTCGCAAGTCCCAACCTGCCCGACCCGACATCGCTTCATCTACGCCGTTGTACGTCGGCCGGCGAAGCACTGCCGGAGGACATTGCCAAGCGCTGGCGCGCACACTTCGGCGTGGATATTCTCGACGGCATCGGCTCAACTGAAATGCTGCATATCTTTTTGTCCAACCGCACCGATGATCTGCGCTTCGGCACGACCGGCAAAGCGGTGCCGGGCTATGAACTGCGCATCGTCGACGACAACGATCAGACCGTCGCAGCAGGCGAACTCGGCGAACTGCTGGTGAAAGGCCCAACTGCGGCAGCAATGTACTGGAACAATCGAGCCCGCTCGCGGCACACGTTTAGCGGTGAGTGGACGCGCACCGGCGACAAATACCGGCTCGATGACGACGGTTACTTCGTTTATGGCGGACGCAGCGACGATATGCTGAAGGTCGGCGGCATCTATGTCTCACCGAGCGAAGTTGAAGCTGCGTTGATCAGCCATCCCGCGGTGCTTGAAGCCGCGGTCGTTGGCCTTGCGGATGCACAAGACTTAATAAAACCCAAAGCCTTTGTCGTGCTCGTCGACGGCGTCGCCAGCGACGATGCCCTTGCGGGCGAGTTGCAGGCTCATGTGAAATCTCGCCTCGCGCCGTACAAATATCCGCGCTGGATAGAATTTGTGGCTGAGTTACCGAAAACCGCGACAGGAAAGATTCAGCGCTTCAAACTTCGCGCCCAAAACTGAATCCAACCATGCCGCGCGGGCGATCCTTGGTCTTGCGCCGCTGGACCGACTGTTGAAACACTCCTGCAGCACCCGACTGCGGTGTCGCGTACTCGCGACGTTTTTCAACGGCGTGCTAGCAACCGTGGGTAATTATTCCTGCAGCAGACTCACAGCGTAATCTGCCAGATCGCGGCGTAGCGCCTGATGTTCACGATGACGGAAGGCAGGCATAACTTTACGCGCAAACAACTCCAGCGAACGGTGCCAGCGATCGCTGGTCGTCCAGTCCCGGTTGTTGATGAGCAACACGCCGAAGCCGCCAACAGCGTCATAGATACCTTGTATCTGCTCGATGCAGTCGGACGGTGTGCCAATGATCCAGGGCACGTTTTCAGCCATCCACTCGAAAGTCAGATCCGCTTCAGCCATAGCGGCATCACGCTTTATTAATGGTCCGACGCCAAGCGCGATCAGGTAGTCATAGGAGGCGCGCACGCCCTCACGAATTTCCTCAAAGGCCTGCTCACGACTATCACTGACATACACTTCGCGGGTAATACGCCATTGCGAACGTGCCAGTTCGGGATCTCGGCCAGCACTTTCGGCCGCTTCGACCAGCGCTTTGCCATGCGCGACCAGATCAGGGATGCCCGGATTCGCCTCGATATGAGTGGGTGTGAAGTAAACACTCAGAGGCAAATAACCGCGCTCGCCGCACATCTTAAAATTGTGCGTCCCGGTCAAACCGGCCACCGCGATGGGTGGATGTGCCTGATAAGGAGGAACTTGCAGTCGGCGGTTCTCAAATTGCCAGAACTCACCGTGATGCGATATCGGTTCGCGGCTGGCAAACAGACGTTCGATTACGTCCATCGCCTCCAGCATGCGCGGACGCGATTGTTCAGGGTCCATCTTCATTAAATCGCGATCGGATAACAGCGCTCCGGCGCCCAGGCCATAGAGCAAACGGCCATGGGTTAGATGATCGAGAAAGGCCAGCCGCTCCGCGACCAGAAAAGGGTCGTGATACGGCAGATTGACAGTGCCTGTGCCGAGCCGAATGCGATGGGTTAGTCCGGATGCCTTGGCAAGAAGGAGGTCAGGTGCCGGGACAGGTTCGTAACCACCGCTATGGTGCTCACCAATCCAGAACTCTTCGAAGCCCAATTGTTCCGCGCGGACGATGGTGTCGATATCGCGGTCAAATGCCAGGGTCCAATTTTCCCAGGGGAAATGCTCCGGCATCGCGAATAATCCGAATTCCACAGACAGCTCTCCCCAAATCCTGACACCCATCGACGATAACACAGACGTAAAGTGGCGCGCGGACCAGGCTCATCAACGCTATGCTTGGCCCATGCTGACCAGACGCCAGTTACTCCAATCCGTTTCGCTCGCGGCCTGTGCGGGGCTCCCCGCGCTATCCACCAGCGCCACCGATCATGCCTACGGTGTCATCCCGTCCTCGGGCGAACGCATCGCTGCCATCGGCATGGGATCCTGGCTCACCTTCGACGTCGCAGAATCGAAACCTGCCCTGAAAATCCGCAGTGCAGTCCTCGATGCGTTTTTCGCGGGCGGCGGCAGCCTGATAGATTCCTCACCAATGTACGGCAGCTCGCAGGCAGCACTCGGTCATTGTCTGCGGCGCCTTCAGCATCCGGACGCATTATTTTCAGCGACCAAAGTCTGGACGCCGAGCGCCTGGCTCGGCGAGCGCCAGATGGAGAACGCACACGGGTTGTGGGGTGTTGAGCGATTCGACTTGTTGCAGATCCATAACTTGCTCAAATGGGAGGCGCATTTAGAAACCTTGCTGGAATGGCGCGGAACAGGCCGCGTGCGCTACATCGGAGTGACCACCTCGCACGGACGACGACACGCCGATTTATTGAAAATTATTCGTAGCCAACCCATAGATTTTGTGCAATTGACGTACAACATCCGCGACCGCGAGGCGGAGCACGAGCTGTTACCTGCGGCACAGGAAGCCGGCATTGCGGTCATTGCCAATCGTCCATTCGCAGGGAGTCGATTGTTCGATAAAGTCCGTCGTGCGGCCATGCCCGTGTGGGCAAACGACTTCGACTGCGCCAACTGGGCGCAGTTGTTTCTCAAGTTTGTGATCAGCCATCCGGCCATTACCTGCGCGATACCGGCGACCTCGCGCGTGGATCACATGCAGGAAAATATCGGCGCCCTGCGCGGCCGCTTACCGAACGAAGGACAACGGCGCGCTATGGCCTTGTACTACGCGGGTCAGTGAGCGACGAGGCCCCAATGCGCAAGATCGTGCACGTCGACATGGACGCTTTTTACGCCTCTGTTGAGCAGCGCGATAATCCTGAGCTCCGCGGTCGTCCGGTGGTGGTCGCGTGGCTTGGTAAGCGTTCGGTCGTATGCGCCGCCTCTTATGAGGCGCGACCGTACGGGATTCATTCGGCGATGCCGGCCAGCCGCGCGGAGCGTCTGTGCCCGGACGCCGTGTTCGTGCCGCCGGACTTCACGCGCTACCGCAAAGTGTCCACCGAGGTACGCGCGATTTTCGAGCGCTACACCGATTTGATTGAGCCGCTGTCCCTCGATGAGGCCTATCTGGATGTGACCCAGAACAAACCACAATTAGCGACTGCCACTGCGGTCGCACGGCAGATTCGACTCGACATCAAGCAGGAAACGCAACTAAACGCCTCAGCCGGCGTTGCGCCGAACAAGTTTCTCGCCAAGATTGCCTCTGATTGGCGCAAGCCAGACGGTCTGTTCGTGATTCAACCTCACGAGATTGAGGACTTCCTGACGCCGTTGCCGGTACGCAAGTTACCTGGTGTCGGCAAAGCCACCGAAGCCAGCCTACTGGCCCTGGGTATCACAACGGTGGGTGAATTGCGCGAACGCCCACACGAAGAACTCAGTGTGCGCTTCGGTAAATTTGGCCGCCGCCTTTACAATCTTGCGCGTGGCGAAGACAGCAATGCTGTAAAACCACATCGGTTACGTAAATCACTTTCGGCCGAGAAAACTTTCGAAGACGATCGACAGATCACCGTTCTCGATGAAACAGTGAGCGAACTGTGCGCCCGCGTGTGGCGCCAACTTGATGCCAGCGTGCGCGAACCACACACGGTCGTTCTTAAGCTGAAAACCGCCGATTTTCGCTTGATTACGCGCTCGGCGACGCCGTCGCGGCCGCCGGCCAGTGAGCAAGCCCTTTATGAATGCGCATCGGCCCTGCTCAGACATGTCGATTTACCGGACACGACCCGTTATCGACTGGTTGGCGTTGGATTGAGTAATTTTCGTGACCGCGCCAGCGAGCCGATGCAGCCAGAATTATTCTGAGCACCGGTTCAACTAGCCGTCACTAACTGGAGAACCCGCCCCATGTTGCCAACGCTCGAGCAGCGCCGCATCGTCGACAGCGCAGCTAATTTCGTCGAAACAGAGATCGCGCCCTTTGCCGCGCAATGGGAGAAAAGTGGTAACGGCGTGCCTGAAAGCGTACTCACTCAAATTGGTGAGCTCGGTTACTACGCCATGCTCGTTCCGCAAACGTTCGGCGGCAGCGGACTCGACATGGCGACCTACGCGCGGGTTACTGAACAGTTCGCTGCGGCAGACTGCGGCCTGACCAACATGATCAACGTAACCAACTCACCAGTCGCCGCGGCGATACGCGATCACGGCAGCGATAGCCAAATCGAACGTTTTCTTTCCCCACTCACCGATGGCCGCGCCCGCGCTTGTTTTATGTTGACGGAGAGCGCAGCGGGTTCCGATGCAGCAGCCATTACATTGCGTGCCAAGCGCGGCGACGGTGAATACCGGCTCAATGGCAGTAAGCAATTCGTCACTGCCGGAGATAGCGCCAGTTTCGCCCTGGTCGTCGCCGTCACAGATCCGCAAGCCGGTAAGCGCGGCTTGTCGACGTTCCTGGTTCCCCGCTCGGACTATCGGGTCACCCGCCTTGAAAACAAACTCGGACATCGCAATTGCGATACCGCACAAGTGCTGTTCGAGGACGTCGACATCGACGCCGATCTACGCCTTGGGGCGGAAGGCGATGGCTACCGCATCGCGCTGGCTTATCTGAATGGCGGACGGGTGGGTGTCGCGGCCCAGGCGGTCGGCGTGGCACGAGCGGCGCTCGAAGCCGCTACTGCGTACGCGACCCAGCGAGAAACGTTTGGGAAGCCGATCATTGAGCATCAGGCGGTCGGGTTTCGCCTCGCAGAAATGGCCACTCGCCTGAGCGCGGCACGCCAATTGACTCTGCATGCCGCCGCGCTGATCGACGCCGGAGAAGATGCCATAGCCGAGGCATCAATGGCCAAATCCTTCGCCACGAGTATGGCGGAGGAAGTCACCTCACACGCCGTGCAAACCTATGGCGGCTACGGCTATCTGAGTGATTACCCCGTCGAGCGCTACTATCGAGACGCGCGCGTATTGAGTATCTACGAAGGCACCAACGATATACAGAATCTGGTTATCGCTCGTTGCCTCGCGGGCGGCTGGTCGCCACGCGGCTAACCGTTTGGCAATTTTGGATTCCAGCCCCTATACTCCCCGCGTGCTGAGCCGATTCCAACTATTGTCGCGTCGTCTACCGACGATTTTCCTCGCTGTGGTACTGATTGCCGCGCAGGGCATTGCGCTTTCACACGCACTCGACCACTCCCTGCAGGCGGAATCCGACAGTTGTTGGGTTTGTCATATCGCAGACAACTTCGATCACGGTAGCAGCGGTGATCGGGCGCCCGAGTTCCCGGCGTTTGCATCGCTCGGTGCATTGATTGCGCCGGTCGTCGCCCACCCGACCTGTGTCCCAAGTGCGCACCAGGCGCGCGCGCCCCCCGTCTATTCCAGCTAGTCCGTTGTTCCGGGGCGCGTAGCGAGAATACCTCGCGCGCCAGCCACGTGGGGTCCGATAGTTTGGGAATAGACATTAATGTTGACGAAATTTATAGCTGGCGCGGTCGTTGTGTGCGCCGTAGGCCTGCCATCTGCGTTCGCCGCAGAACCTGTGGCCGACATTCACGCAAGCCTGGAGGAAGTGGTCGTCACCGCCCATCCATCCGGAGCCAGCGAAGGTCACCTCGCGCAACCGGTCATTGTGTTACAGGGTGAGGAGCTTCGAAAAAAAGTCTCAGCGACGCTGGGAGAGACTCTATCGCGCGAGGCCGGCGTCAGTTCCAGCGCGTTCGGCGCTGGTGCGAGCCGGCCGGTGATACGTGGCATGAGCGGCTCGCGGGTACGGCTTCTCGAGAGCGGCATCAGTTCGATGGACGTATCTAACCTGAGCCCCGACCATGCGGTCGGCATTGAGCCACTCGCTGCCACCCAAATCGAAATCATCAAGGGACCGGCGACATTACTGTATGGCAGCGGCGCACTGGGCGGGGTAGTCAATGTCGTGACCAATCGAATCGCCGACGCGCTGCCGTCAGATTTTTCGGCTCAGGCGCAAGTCAGTTACGGCACTGTTGCGGATGAACGTTCGGGTGCGTTCACCGCCGACGGTGCACTGGGACAACTCGCTTTACATGTCGATGGATCGGCTCGCGATACGCACGATTACAGTATCCCGGGCTTTGCTACGACAGACCCGATTGCCGGCGTGCGCAGCGGAACGCTGAACAGCAGCGACCTTGAGACGCAAAGTATGACGGGTGGTGCGAGTTATATCGGCAGTCGGGGGTATCTCGGCTTCGATATCAGTCATTTCGCGAGCGCTTATGGCGTGCCCGGAGAAGGCGCACGCATCGACCTCAATCAATTGCGCTATGACATCAAAGGGCAACTCGAAGTGCCGCTAAAGCACATCGATAAACTGAAGATTCAACTTGGCCATGTCGACTACGAACATAGTGAGTTTGAATCGGATGGCGCCTTGGGTACGACGTTCAACAACGACGAGTACGACGGGCGATTCGAAATCCTGCATCAACCGATAGCCAATTGGGCAGGTACGTTGGGGCTGCAGATTGGGCATCGGGATTTTGAGGCCGATGGCGACGAAGCTTTGACGCCGCCGCTGGTCTCGCACACCGAGAGCCTGTTTCTGGTCGAGGAGCGTGATCTCGGTCACTGGCATCTTGAGTTCGGTGGACGCATCGAACAACAGCACGTAGATCCCACGGATTCAACGTCGGGCACATACCATTTCGCATATAGCGTTTCGGGAGGAGTGGTCGCGAATTTCGACGACAATTATTCGCTGGGAGTGTACCTTTCGCGTGCCCAGCGAGCACCGAGCCTGGAAGAGCTTTATAACAACGGACCGCATGAAGCGACAAGCACGTTCGAGTTGGGCAGTCGTCAACTGAGCGAAGAAAGTGCGAACAATATCGACATCACGTGGCGCGCTTCCGGAAACGCATGGCCCTGGCAAATCAATCTCTATGCGAATTACATCGAGGATTTCATCTTCACCGAAAATGTCGATACGAATGGCGACGGCGTAGCTGACCGGGTTGACGACGCCGGTCTTGCTACCCGCGATATCGACTCGCTGCTGCTCATTCACTACGCGCAGCACGATGCAGTTTTCTATGGCATCGAGGCGACCGCCAGCAAACACCTGATTCAGGCACCGTGGGGTGATATGGACTTGCGTGCCAGCTTGGACTACGTGCGCGCCGAGCTTAGCAACGGCGATAACTTACCGCGCATTACGCCGCTGCGGGTTGGCGCGGGACTCGATTTCCATCGCGCGCGATGGATGGCGAGCTTAGACGTGTTCCGAGTGGCACGCCAACAAGACAATGCGGAGCTCGAAACCGAGACCGCTGGTTATACTTTGGTCAGCGCCCATCTCAGCTACACGCTGCCACTCGAATCCGCGGACTATGTGATGTCGTTGCGAGCTGACAATCTGTTGGATGAGCAAGCACGCGCGCACACGTCGTTCCTGAAAGACAGCGCGCCGCTGCCCGGTCGCTCGGTAATGTTAAGTTTTCGCGTGCGCTATTGAATGGCCAAGCGCGCGCGCAATGCGCCCTGCCTGACCGACGACCGCAGGCATCCGGAATCACGGCGCAGTGGCTGGCGGACCGGCGTGAATACAGGTATTGGCCTCGCATAACTTATCGATATCCGCATGCCGCTCTCGGCACGCGGTATCGTATTCGGCGACTTTTTCCGCTTCCATGCCAAGCAGCGAACCGGCATAGCGATTCAGTGCTTCGTTCATCTTTTCGCCTGTCGGTGGCGTATCGGTCGCCTGCTGCCAGAACTGCGCGGCGAGTTTTCCAAAAGCATAGGAACGATTCTCCCATTGCCAGCGGCTATCAGCCGCCGCTTTATCCGCCTCGATTGCGGCCAGCGCCGAACAAGTCATCGCGCCGTCGAACGCTTGCCTTAGCGTGTCTTTGTCGGCTGGCGGTTCCTGCGCCAGCGGCGCCGCCATCGCGCCGCACAGCGCGACTAACAGTAGGTATTTCATGCGAGCTCCAGATGCGCGGGCAGAGCGGCCCGCAGTGCCTATATTCTGAACTGCCTCTGTACGTACGACAATCCACCGGGTCACAAACTTGCAAGTGCTTCGCTCACACGCCAACATCGCGGCCCATTCAGAAACGCACCAGACAGGACAACGAACATGGGCGCAGCGGACATTGAAAAACTTTTCGTCGGTACCTGGCAGCTGGGAGATAGTTACTCCGAGAAGGCCGGACAACGCAGCGCGCTGCCGCTCGGCGGACAAGTCATCGGTCAGGTCAACTACGACGCCGCCGGCAACATGGCAGCCCAACTCATGGGCGCTGATCGGCCGCCTTTAAGTTCGCGCAATCCGCAGGAAGTCAGCGATGCCGAATACCGGGTGGCTTTTCAGGGGTACACGAGTTATTTCGGCACCTACGTCATCGACGCCGAGGCGGGCACGGTGACCCACCATGTGCGAGGCGCGTCTGTGCCGAACTGGCCCGGACACGAACAGTTTCGCTACTTTGAACTCGATGGCGAACAGTTGACCCTGCGCACGCCACCAATGCGTGATAACGATGGGGAGAAAGCCGTGCATACACTGGTCTGGCACAAGGTTGCCGGCACCGGCGTCTGAATTCACTAAAACCAACTGCTCTTACACAATCACGTTGCATCGCAGCCCACGGTTCTGGCACGGAAGCACGGCTAACGCGGTCCTAAAGCCGCTCAAGACAACCGGGCATCGCCCGGTGTCTGCCGGCTTTGCAATCATGTGGAATGAACCCACAACGTTCTAATCATCATCAACTGCCGTTGTCCGCAGGCTAAGACGCGACTTCCTTGAGTAGCTCGCCGGCAATGATGAGCTGGCGCACCTGGTTGCTGCCGGCTGCAATCTCCATCACCTTGCCACTGCGATAGAGTCGATTCACTTCGGTCTCGCGCATGAAGCCCATGCCGCCGTGAATTTGTACTGCGTTGTCGAGTACCCGCATGGCGGCGCGGCCCGACTGCAGCAAAGCTGCTGCGGAACGCTTGTGTACCGCACCGCGCCCGCCTTCGCCGGGTTTGATATCGGCGATTTCTCGGCCAACCTGATAAGTCAGCGCCCGCGTCGTTTCCAGATCGGTATACATGTCGGCGATGATGGCCTGAATCATCTGAAAATTTCCGATCGGCTGGCCGAACTGTTTGCGCTGGGTGGCATATTCAAGGGCCAGGTCAAACGCGCGCTGTGCCATACCGAGTGAGAAAAATGCACCGATGACACGCTCAACATCGAGGCCACTCATCATCACCACGTTGCCCTTGTTTTCTTCGCCGACCAGATTGCCGGCCGGCACGTGACAATCGTCGAACACTAATTCGCCAGTAGGGCTACCGCGCCAGCCCATCTTGTCGAGCTTTTGTGCGACCTCGAACCCGGCGAAATGTTTCTCCACGATAAATGCGGAAATACCGTGCTGCTTCTTGTCCAAATCGGTTTTTGCATACACCAGCAGGACATCTGCAACAGGACCGTTGGTGATAAATAACTTGCGTCCGTTGAGCACGTAATCGTCGCCGTCGCGGCGCGCAGTAGTCGCCATACTGCCCAGCGCGTCAGAACCGGCGCCCGGTTCCGTCATGCCAAGTGCACCGATGTAGGTTCCGTCACAAAAACCGGGCAAGTAAGTGCGCTTTTGATCTTCGTTGCAGTTGCGCACCAAATTGTCGACACACAAGTTGTCGCTGGCGAGCATGCCGGCCGCAAAACTATGATTCCAATACGACACCGCCTCGCAGATAAAACACTGCGCCAGCACATCAAGTCCGGCACCGCCATAAGCTTCCGGGACGGTAACGCCGAGCAAGCCTTGTGCGGCAGTCGCCCGAAAGGCGTCCTCGGGAAACCAGTCGTCGTTGTCCATTTGCGGGCACAGCTCGTAGAGCTCTTCGCGCGCATAGCGGTAGGCCAAATCGTAGATCGCCTGATAGTCGGCGTCGAATCCAAACGATGGCAAATTAGGGGCAGTCATTAAATGCTTCTCCGGTCCACGGCTTAGGCCGCGGAAAAAGTATTCAGGTCGCCGCTATGAGTCACGTTCACCGGCCGGCCAATCGGGTTATCACTAAACAGCAGGCTGTGCGCTGCGCCATCATCGGGTGGAGCAACGGCTAGAAAACGCGCGTTATCGGCATTCAGCCGACCGACGATAAAACCACCTGCTCGTTCGCCGCGCGCATACAGCGCCGCATAACTTTCTATCGTTGCTGCGCCATTCGCTTGCTCGGCCACCATCACGTTGCTGCCCGCTTTAGCCTGCGCACGTTCCGTCGAGCTATCGCGCACCTGCCATTCGCCGTCCAGCGTGCGGCTATACAGTCCGGCTGAGTGCTTGGATAAATAGCCGCCGTTGGCCGCGACCAGCGCGTGTGCGCTAGGCAAACCACGTAGCTGCTGCACGACCTCGGCAATGGCGTGCAGGCTGTAGTTGTTCCCAGGTCCGCCGAAGCACGGCAGCCCCCCGGTCAGCGTGAGCGCCCGCGATCCATCGACAGGTAGACCAAGATGCTCGCACGCCCCTGATACAGCGATCGGGAAGCAGCTATAGAAGTCGATAAATTCAACCGCATCGATGCCGACGCCGGCATCCTCGAGGACGCGCGCGAGGGCGAGGCCCTGGGCTGCCGAACTGGCCAGGCGCGGGCGTTCGACGACCGGCAGTTCATCAACGTCGGCGTACGCATTGAGATAAATCCACTGCGCCGGTGGGATGCCGAGTTTGCGAGCCAGCCCAACTGAAGTCATGACCACTGCTGCAGCCTGATTAACGGCATCCTGCGCCACCATCCATTTCGCGTACGGTTCACACAGTGGAAAATTCTGCGCACTGAAAGTCGCGAAATCATCGACCGAACGGGCGGTCGGGAACTGGGCGTAGGGGTTGTTCGCGGCCACGTCACTGAATGGCGCGAACAAGCGCCCGATACCTTGACGGTAAGCCTCACTATTAAGTCCCAATTCATGGCGCCTGGCCTGCTCAAACAAGGCGTAGACCTGAATCGGAAAGGTAATGCCGTGGTCTCGTTCGTAACTGCTCGACATCGGATCGTCAGGCCACAGATCCTCGTATTCGCCCTCGACTTGCTCTGCCCAATCGAGCTCGACACCGGTGCGTTTAGCGTTGCGTATGGTCGCCAATGCCTCGGCGCCGGTGAGGATAGCGGTGCGGACTTCGCCGGCATAAATGGCCTCGGCCATCTGGTTCACCAGACGCTGCGGCGTTTCGCCTCCGACCTCGGCGTAGATCGCGCGCCGCGGTTTAAGTCCGAGTCGATTGGCGACCGACACCGGCATGTTATTCGAGCAGCCGAAAGGGTTCGGCCACATCACGGCGTCTTTGACCGAATGTTCGAACAGACGCGCGACTGCCAGGACATCGACGGTAGCTGACAGATCACCGCTCGCCCCGGCATCCAGCAAGGCGCGGCGTGCGACTTCGGCGGCCATGTCGGCCGGCGACAAGCTGGACTCGGGAGAAGGCGGATTGCGGTCAACATACTGGCCGCTGGCTACAAGTATCGGCGTGTTGTCGTTCATGGCGTTGCAAAACCTGTGAGGGGCATGGACAAGGTCTTAGTTTACTGAATTCCGCGACCGGGTCCGGGCCCCTTGTGGCCGGTCAGCTCGGACAGCTCAGGCGCGGGCAGTGCGACCGGCGGGTAAATTCGATCGCGACCCGATCCAGCGCGGCTATAAATAGGACCAGAGCCGAAACACCATCCAGAAAGGGTGTCGCGCGGCGCCAGCGATGGTGTATCGCAACGTTGGTACCGAGCAGTGATGCTTAGCTTATTTTGGTAATTATTTAGATTAAATAAACGCTCTATTACAATGATTAATAAAGAAGTTTATTGTACGACCAGATCATTAATCACGACGGTACAAGGTCATGACGACAGTAAACAAGCTATTGATTGCGGGACTTCTATTCGGTTTTTCCAGTACACCGGCCATTGCACAGAGCGCCGACGGCACCGGTATTTTCTTTGGTGGTTCCGTTGGTTACGTCAATCTGGATGAAAATTCCGGCGCGGCGGACGACCAAATCACGGCCGCAGGGTTCACTGGCATGGTCGACGTGGACGATACCGACATGGGCTGGAAAGCTTTTGCCGGCTATAACTTCTCGCGCTACTTCGGCTTGGAATTCGGCTACGTGGACCTCGGCGATGCGAAAACCGAGGTGAATCTGACTGCCCCGGGCGCTGCCGTTTCCAGCGCGCAATCGCGCACGGAGATTAGCGGTTACACGGTGACTGCGATTGTGCGTTATCCGTTCACTGATAAATTCGAAATGTTCGGCAAATTCGGCGGACTTTTCTCGGACGTCGATCACACCACCACCGGGACCGGAAGTGCTCTGACGCTCGTCGTTCCGACGGCAGATGAGGGCGACGAGAACATCACGGCCGGGCTTGGAATGAAATACATGGTGAGCGACCACATTGGCGTGCGCGCCGAGTGGGACCGCTACATGGACGTGAGCTTCGGCGACAACAATGTCGATATGTGGTCGATGGGTCTGGAGTTTTCTTACTAACCGATCGGCGACGAAGACTAGTTCGGCACCGCACGCGCCCCAGACAGGGACGCGTGTCGGCCGACCTGCTGGCTCTCAGGCGTGGCTAAAGTCGGCCACCGGGTAGTACGGCTCATCACCGAGCGCATCGACTGCAGCCCAGAATTCCGGCCCCCCGTTCAACTCCCCAATGCTGTCCGCATCGAGCATGTTTGACTGCCGCCGATAGTGCCACTTATCAGGGCACAGGCGACTGGCCTCAGACAGATGTTGCTTGGCACCATCAAGCTGCCCGGCATTGAAAAGATAGCGACCTACACGTACGTGCACAGCAGCCAGTACGTCGCCTTCCGCAGGTCCGCGCATGCGCGCTTTTACTTCTTCCGACGACAACACCGCTGGGCTCGCAGCGCCGTTTTTCACCCAGTCGCGCAGTGCATCCACATAGGTGTTGCGCACCGCCATGCCGTATTCGGCAACCTCATCGGGGATCTCGAACGTCTCGCGGTTCATGTGTTTAGCCATGTCCGCCGTGCCGGCAGATTCCGGTGGCCGAACTATTCGGCCGTCTTCATCAATCCACACGCCCTGGGGCACATTGACCATGCCGTAGAGCTCGCCGACCAGATGATTCTCATCAATCAGACACGGGTAAGTCGGTGGCGCTTGTTTGGTCCACAACTCTGGTGACCAACCCATCAGGCGAGCCAGGACCTCCGGGCGTTCAGCAATGTCAGCTGCGCGGATTTTCGCCTCCACAGCAGCCTTACCGGCGGTATCGAAAGCGACCGCAATGATTTCCAAACCGTCGTCGCGAAGTTCTTCGTAGATTGCCTGCCACACGGACAGGTCGAAGCTACAGCCTCAGTAGGAGCCCCATGAGTGCAGGAAGACTTTTTTGCCGCGATAATCGGATAGTGCGTGTATCTTGCCATCCAGATCCGGCAGTGAAAAGTCGGGCGCCTGATGGCTGAATAGCGCTTCGCGACGCGCGTTAACACTTTCGCCAAAAGCCCAGATGCCGTGCGTTTTATCTTCTACGACAGGTTGCCCGAGATGAGTTGCGAAGGCCGCCAAATCTATCTCACCGGCGTCGTTCAACCAGCTGGCATCAACTCGCACACAGGCGTCGCCTTTGCACAGTCCCTCGGTTTCGAGCTTCCAGCCGGTCGCCAAATGCAGATCTGCCGGCGACAGCCACAGCTGCGCGCCGACCGGCCTGGCCGACACCCCGCTGCGCTCGCGCTCACCATATAAAATCGTGATTTCACTCATAACGTCACTCGTCTCGTAACTCGTTGTCAGGCTGATTTCGAACCCAGAATCCCGTTCAGGGTCGCACTGGGTCGCATGATTCGTTTCACTGTGGCGGCTTGCGCGTGATAGTAGCCGTCAGTCTCCGCTGGCCGGCCCTGCACCGCACTTAGTTCAGCGATGATGGTCTGTTCGTTTTCGGCAAGTGTCTTGGCCAAACCCGCAAATTGGCTGGCGAGTTCCGCGTCCTCGGTTTGCGCGGCCACCGCTTCCGCCCAATACAAACCGAGATAAAAATGGCTGCCGCGGTTGTCCAGCTCACCGGTTTTCCTGGACGGTGATTTATTCAGTTCAAGCAGTTTGCCTATCGCCAAATCGAGTGTTTTGGACAACACAGTGGCGCGTGCATTGCTCTGCTTCAGCCCCATATCCTCAAGTGATACCGCAATGGCCATGAACTCACCGAGAGAGTCCCAGCGCAGGTGATTCTCTTCCTCGATTTGCTGCACGTGCTTGGGCGCGGAACCGCCCGCACCGGTCTCATACATACCGCCACCGGTCAGCATGGGTACGATGGAGAGCATCTTCGCCGAAGTACCCAATTCCATAATCGGGAACAGGTCAGTCAGGTAGTCGCGCAGTACATTGCCGGTAACTGAAATGGTGTCGAGCCCTCGTAACTGGCGCTCCATCGACCAACGGATGGCTTCGTTGTAAGACATCACCCGGATATCGAGGCCGTTGGTATCGTGTTCGGTGAGATAGTGCTCGACCTTGGCCAGCAGTTGCTGGTCGTGAGCGCGCTCGGGATCGAGCCAGAATACGGCTGGGTTGCCGGAATTGCGCGCGCGGTTGACCCCCAGCTTGACCCAGTCGCGCACCGGCGCGTCCTTGGTTTGGCAGGCGCGCCAGATATCACCCTCTTCCACGACATGCTCGGTCAGCACTGTGCCGTCCTCGCACACGATGCGCATGGTGCCGGGCGCGGTGGATTCGAACGTCTTGTCATGCGAGCCGTATTCTTCGGCCTTTTGCGCCATCAAGCCAACGTTTGAAACCGAGCCCATGGTGGTCGGATCGAAGGCACCATGATTTTTACAGAAATCGATAATCTCCTGATAAATGCGCGCATAGGTGCTCTCCGGCATCACCGCCTTGGTGTCCTTGAGCTTGCCGTCCGGTCCCCACATTTGCCCGGAACTGCGAATCATTGCGGGCATGGAAGCATCGACAATGATGTCGCTCGGCACGTGCAGGTTGGAGATGCCTTTCACTGAATCAACCATCGCCAACTCGGGACGCGCGGCGTAGCAGGCCTGAATGTCCTCTTCAATCTCTTCACGTTTGGAGCGCGGCAACGTAGCGATCTTCTCGTAGACGCTACCCAGACCATCGTTGGGATTTACCCCGAGGTCGTGGAACAGCTCGCCGTGTTTTTCAAACACCTCGTGATAGAACACTTTCACCGCGTGCCCGAATACGATCGGGTGTGAGACTTTCATCATCGTTGCCTTGACGTGCAGCGACCACATCACGCCGGTCTTTTTGGCATCCTCCATGGAATCCTCGAAGAAGTGGCGCAGCGCTACGGCACTCATAAACATGCCATCGATAATCTCGCCAGCCTGCAGAGTGAGTTCTTTCTTGACCTCGGCGGCGCCATCAGAACCGGTGAATTCAATCCGGACTTTGGTTTCCTTTGTCACCGTGGCGGATTGCTCGCTGGAGAAAAAATCACCCCCGCGCATATAGTCAGCGTGCGTGCTCGACGCCTTGCTCCAGCGGCCCATTGAATGGGGGTACTTGCGCACAAATGCTTTCACGGCAGCGGGCGCGCGACGGTCAGAATTGCCCTCACGAAGGACCGGATTCACCGCACTACCAAGGACCTTGCCGTAGCGCTGCTGAATTGCGCGCTCTTCATCCGATTGAGGATCTTCGGGATAAGCGGGTATCGCGTAACCCTGCTCTTGCAGTTCGGCGATGCATTCTTTGAGCTGCGGGGCGGAAGCGCTGATATTGGGCAACTTGATGATATTGGCATCGGGGTCCTGGGTCAGGGCGCCGAGGAAAGCCAGGCCGTCTTCGACTTTCTGTTCCGCAGTGAGATGCTCTGGAAACGTCGAAAGGACGCGACCGGCCAGAGAAATATCGGTAATTTTGACGTCGATGCCGGCCGCCGAGGTAAACATTCGGACAATGGGAAGCAGGGAGCAGGTCGCCAGCGCTGGCGCTTCGTCGGTGAGGGTGTAGTAAATCGTATGTTTATTTTTACTCATTGTTCCTGGTACTGGTTCGGCTAGTGGCCGCGCGGCGTGATTCTGCGACGCCTTGGGACCGGCAATTACGGCGACTGAACGCAAGCTCGCAAGCAGGCATTTATCGGGCGTTGACGCCGTGCCCAGCGAAGTCGTCGTTCGAGCACGGTACGCGCCCGATTTTAACCCCATTTACGCCTTAAATGCCGGCTCAATTCTCTTCTCGGCGATGGCTTCGGCCCAGTGCGCCGGGAAGCGACCGTTGGCGTGGTGGTGTGGCAATGATTGGCTGGCGGGGCAGGGCAACGAAGAAAAAAAGGGGCAGGGCTCTTTTCCGTCTGGAGGGCCGCGTACGGCGCAAAGGTTTAAGCGGAATTACGCCCTGCCCCCTTTGCCTGTAGTGAAGCAGAAGCCATCCCGCTTGGCAATCATCTACGTAACGCTTACCTCGCTCGCCGGCATTTGCGAACATACCCGATGAACCGCTGACCCTCAGAATTGCCGGCCCGGAGTGACACTATGCCCAGAGAACTCATCGATATCTCCATGCACCTCGAAAACGATGTGGTCTCCGACCCGCCGGGCTATGGTCCGAGCATCGAATACATCACCCACAAACAATCAGCCAAAGACGTGGTGGAGTTTTTCCCCGGCCTGGAAGAAAAGGATTTGCCGGACAGCGAGGGCTGGGCGATCGAGTGGGTCAAGCTCATGACACACAACGGCACCCACCTCGATGCGCCCTACCATTTTCATTCGACGATGAATAAAGGTGAGCGCGCGATCACCATCGACGAGGTGCCATTGGACTGGTGCCTGCAAGCCGGTGTGAAACTCGACTTCCGCCGCTTCGCAGATGGTTATGTTGTCACTGCACAGGATGTGGAAGCCGAACTGGCGCGCATCGGTCATGACTTACAGCCGCTCGATATCGTGGTCGTTAACACGCGCGCCGGCCAACGCTACGGCGAGGATGACTATGTTTCAGCAGGATGTGGAATCGGACGAGAAGCGACGCTTTACCTGCTCAATCGCGGCGTACGCTTGACCGGGACAGATGGTTGGAGCTGGGATGCGCCGTTTGTGCACACTCGTGAAAAATACGCCGAAAGTGATAACGCCGAACTGATCTGGGAAGGCCATAAGGCCGGCCGCGAAACCGGCTACTGTCACCTTGAGAAACTGCACAATCTCGAAGCGTTGCCAGCGAACGGTTTTATGGTCAGTTGCTTCCCGGTCAAAATTCGCGGCGCGTCGGCAGGCTGGACTCGCGCTGTCGCAATTCTCGAAAACTGAAGTACGGTCGCTGCCTTAAGCTACGAGAAGCGCATCAACTCAGGCGCCGCGCACGAAAGCGGCGCTTTTTAATGCGCCCGGACGCGAGGCCTTTAAACGCAGTTTCGAAGCAACGACGCTGAATCGCGACGTACGACCGTTGCGGGAAGATGTCGATTTTCCCGATGGCGTCCGCGGGCACCCCGGCGCTGCCAGTGAGCGCGCCGAGCAGGTCGCCCGCGCGCAATTTATCCTGCCGCCCGCCATCGATAATCAGCGTTGCCATTGGCGCAACCAGTGGCTTTATGGGCTCGCGAGTAGCGGCTAACTTTCGCCACTCAATGGCTTCGCGTAGCCCCTCCTCAATCGCTGCAACCCGCCGGCGGTCTTTTCCGAGGCATAAACTGACAGCCAATCCGCGGCGTCCGGCACGGCCGGTGCGACCAATGCGATGCACATGAATCTCCGGCTCATGGGCGAGTTCGTAATTCACCACCAGCGGCAGGGCTTCGATGTCGAGTCCGCGCGCGGCGACGTCGGTCGCCACCAGTAAGGTTGCGCTGTGGTTGACGAAACGCAATAACACCTCGTCTCGATCACGCTGCTCGAGATCCCCATGTAACGCCAATGCTGAATGGCCGCTTTCGGCCAGTTGGGTGCACAATTCGCGCACGCTTTGTTTGGTGTTACAAAAAATCACGGCGGCGTCCGGCCGTTGCTCATCGAGCAAACTCGTCAACACGCCAAACCGGCTCCATTCATCGACTTCAACGAAGACCTGTTGAAGCTCGTTGGCACTGAGCACTGCCGCCACACTGACGGCAACGGGATCACGCTGAAAATCCGCACTGATCGCGCGAACTTCATCAGCATAGGTCGCTGAGAACAACAGCGTCTGACGCAGCGCAGGCACACTCGCGGCAATCGCGGTAATGTCATCGTTGAACCCCATATCGAGCATGCGGTCGGCTTCGTCCAGCACCAACACACCGACCTGCGACAAGTCCAAAGCGCCGCGTGTGATCAAGTCAACGATGCGACCAGGCGTCCCAATGACAATATGCGGCTCGTGCGCCAGCGAGGCGACATGGGTGCGCACCGGCACCCCACCGCACAGGGTCAGGACTTTGACATTAGGAATGCAACTCGCGAGCCGGCGCACTTCACGACTAACCTGCTCGGCCAGCTCGCGCGTCGGGCACAGCACCAAACCCTGCAGCGACACCGCGCCCGCATCCAGGCGCGAGAGCAGCCCGAGCGCAAATGCGGCCGTTTTGCCACTGCCGGTTTTAGCTTGCGCAATCACGTCCTGACCGGCCAGGATCGCGGGCAGGCTGGCTGCCTGTACCGGGGTCATGGTGCGATACTCGGCCGCCTCCAGGGCTTGGCGCAGGGCCGGCTTCAGATCGACGTCAGTAAATTGGGCCATGCGCCATGATCGCACAGCCGCGCCCGCCGGCGGACCATCAAGCGACGAAATGTCTCCCGCCGTATGCCGCTGTGAAGTGATCGCATAAGGCGATGTGCAGCGCCATTAGGCGTCGCAATGACATTCAACTCCCCGCCAGCGCGGGTTGCGCATACAATAGGCCGTTCACCCTATTGCCGGAGTCCCCGTCATCGATAAAGTTCTCACCGACGTTTGTTTCGAAAATTTCGCCTTACACCCTCAATTGCTCCAAGGCCTGGAAGAAGCCGGCTTCATCCGCTGCACGCCCATTCAGGCCATGACCTTGCCCGCCACGCTCGAAGGTAAAGACATCGCAGGCCAGGCCCAGACCGGTACGGGCAAAACTGCGGCTTTTCTGGTCGCGGCCTATAACCGGCTACTCAATCAACCTGCCATGCCACAGCGCCGCGCTGAAGATCCGCGCATGGTCGTGCTCGCACCGACCCGCGAACTGGCAGTACAAATCGAAAAAGATGCGCGCCAGATTGGCGCCAACACAGACATTCGGCTGGCGCTCATTTACGGCGGTGTTGATTACGAAAAACAACGCGCGACTCTGCAAGCAGGCGTCGATCTGATTATCGCGACGCCAGGTCGCTTGATTGATTACATCAAACAGGACGTCGTCAGCTTCCGCGCCATCGAGTTGATGATCATGGACGAAGCCGATCGCATGTTTGAATTGGGCTTCATTAAAGACATCCGCTACTTGCTGCGGCGCATGCCGGATGCAAGTGAACGTCAAAATCTGCTGTTTTCAGCAACACTGAGTAACCGCGTTCTCGAACTTGCTTACGAGCATATGAACGACCCCGAGAAGATGGTCGTTGAAAGCGAAAAAATCACCGCTTCCAGTGTCGCTCAGTGCGTTTATTTCCCCGCCACCGAGGAAAAGCTGCCGTTATTGCTCGGACTGCTGTCACGCATGGAAGCCGATCGCAGCATGGTCTTCGTAAACACCAAATGGGCCTGTGAGCGCGTCGCGTTAACCCTCGAGCGCGCGGGTTACAAGGTTGGTGTGCTGTCTGGCGATGTACCGCAAAAGAAACGCGAGTCCCTGCTACGCCGCTTCGTTCAAGGAGAGCTCGAACTGCTGGTTGCAACCGACGTGGCCGCACGCGGCCTGCATATTCCCGAAGTCAGCCATGTATATAACTTCGACCTACCGTTCGATCAGGAAGACTATGTGCACCGCATCGGGCGCACGGCACGCCTCGGCGCGAAAGGAGATGCAATCAGTTTCGCGTGCGATGAGTACGCCATGGGTCTGCCGGACATTGAAACGTTCATCGACCAGAAAATCCCGGTAGAGAAAATCACCGCCGAATTGTTGCTCCCGCTGCCTTCACGCAAGCCACGCCAGGACAAAGACGGCCAGGCTTCGGCGCCGAGCGTCATCGAAGACGCGATGGCCGACTCGGCCGAAGAACGACGCAAGCGCCGCGAGCGCGACCAGCGCGACGGTCGCGGTCGCTCGGGTGGTGGTGGCGGCGGTGGCCGCAGCCGCCAGGGTGGACGCGACAAACACCAGCGCGATGATCGCCAGGATGTGCAAAAGGCCGCTGCGGCAGATGCGCGACCAGCGGCCCGGACGGGTCCGGCAGATGCGGGCGAGGCACCAAAAAGACGGCGGCGGGGACGCGGCAAGCGCAAGGCCAACAGTGAGGCCAGCGCGGCCCAGCAGAGCGCCGGCGGCGAACAAAGCGTCCAGCCGAGCAGTGCGCCGACGCCGAAGCTGACCGCACGCATCAAACAGACTTTCCGCTCCCTGGCCCGCCGACTGGGTGGTGGCGGCGGACGCGGCTAGTCGACAGCCGCACCTGACCGTCCAAACGACGACGACACCTCGACCGCGTGACGACAGGCTGGACGTCGCAGGGCCATGCTGGTCCCTGTGCACGGCTGGCCGCGGCGCGGCGACGAGTAGCGCACTTTCCTTTATTCCTGCCCTACGACGGTTCAAGCGATGAAGATCCCGGATAAGTTGCAACCTCTCATAGATGACGGCATCGTCGACGAAGTCATCCGTGCGTTGCGTAGCGGCAAGGAAGCATCTATTTATATCGTTCGCTGCGGCGATGAACTGCGCTGTGCAAAGGTTTACAAGGACCTACGCACGCGTGGATTCCAGGCCCGCGCGCAATATCAGGAAGGGCGCCGCGTGCGCAGCTCGCGGCAGGCGCGGGCGATGGGTCGCAGTACCCGTTTCGGGCGCAAGGCTCAGGAGACCGCCTGGAAAAGCGCCGAAGTCGACGCCTTGCGGCATCTCGCTACGGCCGGCGTACGAGTGCCCGAAGTGTTTGGATTCTTCGACGGTGTTTTGCTGATGGAATTAGTCAGTGATGCCAACGGTGAAGTCGCGCCGGATCTCGGTGAGTTGTCACTCAGCGAGGAACTTGCACGCGAGTATCACGAATTTCTTATCGGCCAGATCGTACGCATGCTGTGCGCCGGTCTTGTGCACGGCGATTTGTCTGAATACAACGTTCTCGTTGATGCGCAGGGCCCGGTCATCATCGATCTGCCGCAAGTCGTTAGTGCAACCGGGAACAACAATGCTGAAACGATGCTGATGCGCGACGTGAACAACATTACCGCGACGCTGGGACGCAGCGCGCCGGATTTGTTGAGCACCCGCTTTGGTGAAGAGATGTGGCTGCGCTTCGAACGCGCCGAGCTGCAGCCCGACAGCGTGTTGACGGGCGAATTCATCGACGACGAACGAAGCGCCGATGTTGAAGGCACGCTAATCGCAATTGAAGATGCGCGTGAACAGGAGCTGCTGCGTCAGGCCGGGCGCGAAGCAGCGGAAGAACCGTAAAGCGCGCTTTAGCAACCTTCACAGCCGAAATTCAAAGTGAACAGCACGGCATCACCCCCCAACGGTGCGTCCTGTCACAGACGCGGAATCCGTCGCCACAAACCACACGCATGCCACCTCATGAAATAATTGCCAGCGGGCTCACGCCAGATCACGAAGCCCTGACGCTCACCGTTGAACATGGTGATCACGTCGTCCGTGTGCGTGGCGAGCTGCTGATGTCGAGTCGGCTAACCGGTTCGGAACAGGCGATGGCCAGACTCGCGTGCAGTGAGCTGGCCATGCCACGCGCGCCGCGCGCGCTGATCGCCGGCCTCGGCATGGGTTTTACCCTGCGCGCGCTGCTCGATGAGTTCGATCATAGCGCCAGCGTTGATGTCATTGAGCTACTCGACGATGTTGTCAGCTGGAATCGCGGGGTCCTCGCCGAGCACGCACAGCGCCCGCTTGAGGATCCGCGCGTGCAGCTCCATTGCGGTAATTTGAGTACCTACCTCACGACTGTTAGCGCTCCGTACGACACTATCCTCATTGATATCGACAATGGGCCGGAGGCATTCACGGTGTCGAGCAATCAGACCGTCTATTCCGCGGCCGGGCTCAAACAGTTGTATCAGGCGCTAACCATCGGTGGCGGTGTGATCGTGTGGTCCGCGTTTCGCAGCCCCGGTTTCGAGGCCCGTCTACGCGCGGCCGGCTTCGAGGCCCGCAGTGTGAGCGTCCGTGCGCGGACCGGGGCGCGCAAAGGTGCACGTCATACGTTGTTTTTCGGCAAACGGATCGCCGGATCAGACTGACGAACACACACCACCGGAAATACCGGGGCCCCGTGGTTCAATCGGCCGGGCGCCTACGACCTGCAGCCAGATCGAATGCTTCCTTGTTGTTGTTACGCGCCAGCAAATGGGCTTTTATCGCCTTAATATAGGTTTCGACCTCCTGCCGAGAAGACCAGTTTCGCCGCCCCGATTCCTGCGCCGTCTTGTCCAGTAAGGCTCGCACTTCGGCGTTGTAGACGGCCTGCGCGCGCCAGTTCTCAATCCGATCACCGGTGGTCGCCTTCATCACAAAGCGATTTGCTTCCTGGTGGTGTCCAATCACGTTGAACTGGTCGTAACCATCACCCCATGGTGCCGGCAGGCAATAGACTTTGGCGCCAGGCACGAAACTTTTCACCGACCGTTTGCTTGCCGGCGCCTTGCGCTCAACAATATTGCCGATCAGGCACCATTGAGGTCGTCCGCCTTTTGCACGTGCCATCGCTTTGGTCCAGAAGATGTGAAATCAACCGGCGCGATGATACCGCGCTCGCCGCGGCTTTGTAGCGCTCATCGCCCTATCCGTACCGGTTCAGGCTATGGCGCGGGCTGCAGCTCGATTACACTCATCGCGCACCGTGACAGGATCCAACGTATGAACACATGGCAAATTGGTGACGTAAAAGTAACTCGCATTGTGGAAATGGAAGTGACTGGCGGCAGTCGTTTTATCCTTCCAGACGCAACACCCGAGGCAGTCCAAAGCATCGAGTGGCTGGTACCACATTTCGCCAACCCGGCCGGCAAACTGATTATGAGCATCCATGCTCTGATCATCGATACTGGCAGCCGGCGCATCATCGTCGATACCTGCCTGGGTAACGACAAAACGCGCAATATGCCAACCTGGAACATGCTGCAGGGACCATTCCTTAACGATCTTGCGGCGGCCGGCTACGCGCGCGAGAGCATCGACACCGTGCTGTGTACTCACCTGCACGTTGATCATGTCGGTTGGAACACCATGTTGGTTGATGACCGGTGGGTACCGACTTTCAACAACGCCCGCTACCTGATTGCGCGCGAGGAATGGGCCTATTGGGAACAAACCGGCGACACGGACTATGGACCGGTACTGGAAGATTCCGTACAACCCATATTCGACGCCGGGCTCGTTGATCTGGTCAACCAGAACCATAAAGTATGTGACGAAGTGTGGTTGGAACCGACCCCCGGACACACGCCCGGCCATGTCAGCATCCATATCGCGTCACGCGGAGAGCAGGCGCTCATCACCGGCGATTTCATTCACCACCCTTGCCAGTTCGCACGCCTGGATTGGGGAAGCACTGCCGATGTTGACCAGACCGGTGCAAGCGCCATGCGTGCCAGCACTTTTGACAAATATGCCGACACGCCCGTGCTGGTAATCGGGACCCATTTTGCGACGCCCAGTGCGGGCCACTTGAAGCGTGATGGCGACGCCTATCGCCTCGACGTCTAATTGCACTATCGATAAGGAAGATTTATGAGCGCAAGTCCCGATCAAGTTTTGACCCAGGCAATCGCAGACGGTGCCGTGCCCGGCATCGTCGCTCTCGCAGCCGATAGCTCAGGCGTGGTCTATCAAGGCGTACATGGACACACCAGTGGTGACCGCCGTACCGAAATGCGCCTGGACAGTGTGTTTCGCATCGCATCTATGACCAAAGCAGTCACCGCAGCAGCAGCCATGCAGCTGCTCGAACAAGGGCGGCTAAAACTCGACGAGCCGATGAAAATCCACGCACCGCAGCTTGGCGAAGTACCAGTGCTGCTCGGCTTCGATGATGACGGTACACCGCAGACCCGTGCGCCGGCTCGCGACATCACTTTGCGCGACCTACTGACCCACACATCAGGCTATTCCTACGATCTCTTCAATGCCGATGTAGCGCGTTATATGGAGCACGAAAAGCTGCCCTCGATTGCGACCTGCATGAACGATTCGCTGCGTGCACCGCTGCTGTTTGACCCGGGCGAGCGCTGGGAATATGGCATCGGTATCGACTGGGTCGGCAAAATCGTCGAAGCGGTCAGTGGCGAGGCACTCGAAGATTATCTACAGGCACATCTTTTCTCGCCGTTGGGTATGACTGATACGAGCTTCCTGCTGCGCAGCGACATGCAGCAACGACTGGTCGCAGCAAGTGCGCGCGACGCGGATGGTTTTCAAAGCATCGAGTTCGACTTTCCGAGCGATGGAGACTTTCACATGGGTGGTGGCGGTCTGTATTCAACCGGACCGGACTACCTGCGATTTACGCGCATGCTACTTGGCGGTGGGATGCTGGACGGCGTGCGTGTGCTCGAGGAAAAAACTGTCGCGCTGATGGGCGAGAACGCGATCGGTGATATCGAGGTGCCACCACTGGCCAGCGCCAATCCAGCCGTTGCGCTGGAAGCAGAAGCATTCCCCGGCCAGATCAAACGCTGGGGACTTTCGTTCATGCTCAACACCGAGGACGTAGCTGGCTGCAGAGCGGCCAATAGTCTGGCTTGGGCGGGTGTACACAACACGTTTTTCTGGATTGATCCAACGCGGCGGTTCACTGGCGTTATCATGATGCAGTTATTACCGGCTAACGATCCCAAAGTACTGGGCACCCTGGGTGCCTATGAACGGGCTCTATATGCGCGGCTGTGAGGTAAGCGAAAGGCCAGCCTGACTGCGCTGGCGACTCACGACGCCCACTTCCTTTATTTACCAGTAAACAGAGAGTTTTTTTGAGATGACGAGTTCGAGCAAGCGCGATTATCGCGTGATCATTATCGGTGCGGGTCCAGGTGGGCTGTGTACAGCCATCAAGCTTCAGGAAGCGGGCATCAAAGATTTCGTCGTCCTGGAGAAGGCGACCGACATCGGCGGTACGTGGTGGCACAACCAATATCCGGGCGCTGAATGCGACGTGATGTCGCATCTTTATTCGTTCTCGTTTGAACTCAAACGCGACTGGTCGCGACCCTTCGCAGGTCAGGCTGAAATTCTCGACTACCTGCATCACTGCGCGGACAAATATGACGTGCGACCGTACTGCCGTTTCGGGCATGCGGTCACGGACTCGCGCTGGAATGACGAAGCCGCAGGTTGGGAAGTCACCACGGACGACGGCGAGGTCTTTCGTGCACCCTTTGTGATCAGCGGCATCGGCATGTTCAACGAATTGGTATGGCCGGATATTGACGGACTCGATACCTTCAAAGGCACGTTGTTTCATTCCGCACGCTGGGATAAGAGCGTTGACTTGACCGGCAAACGCGTTGCAGTAATCGGCTCGGCGGCGAGTGCAGTCCAGTTTGTTCCGCAGATCGCGAAGCAGACCGGTCAATTACATTTGTTCCAGCGCACAGCGAACTGGGTTATCCCGAAAGACGATTCGCCCTATACGCAGGAGCAACTCAAGCACCTGCGCGATGAGCCGAATGCCATTCATGAATCCCGCGCACAGATTTACAAAGACCTGAACGCCTTCATTCTCTTTAATGACCCTGATGCGCTGCAAGAAGCGGAGGCGGCAGGGATAGAGAATATGTCCGTGATCGAGGACGAAGCACTGCGCAAAAAACTCGTGCCCACCCATCCATTCGGTTGCAAGCGCCCGCTGTTCTCAAATCTCTACTACCCGATTTTCAATCGCCCGGACGTGGAACTGGTGACCGACAAAATAACCGGACTGACAGAAACCGGCGTCATGACCGCTGATGGCCAGGAACGTGAAGTCGATGTGGTGATTGTGGCGACCGGCTTCCAGGTCACGCGCTACTTATCCGCCATTAATGTGGTTGGCCGCAAGGGCGAACGGCTGGACGATGCCTGGAGCGACGGCGCACAGGCCTATCTCGGCATTACCACGCATGGTTTCCCGAACTTGTTCATGTTGTACGGCCCCAACACCAACAACGGATCTATCCTGTTCATGCTTGAGCGTCAGGTCGAGTACACCGTGCGCCAGATTCAGCGCGTCGAGGACGAAGCACTCGGTTGGATTGATGTGCGCGCCGATGTCGAAACCGACTACAACGACACGATGCAGCGCGACATTACGACCGTAAAAGTCTGGCAGGCTGATTGCGGTCACTATTACAACGCCAAATCGGGGCGCATGGTGACGCAGTGGCCACATGATTTGGATGAGTACACTGCCCGGACCGCGGCGGATGATGCGCAGGCCTACGAAACGGGTGCGGCTGCGAACCAGGCGTAAATCGATTCCGGATCGGATGACGGCAGCTCGTGAGTTGCCGTCATCACTCTTTTCGCGGCTTAGAATTCGCGGCGAGTGCCCTGCCGCCACTTGTTGGTGGGGACGAATCCGCTCCGCTCCGCAGGGCGGGGCTCGTTGACCCACAATTCCCGATCCGGGTGCATGCCGGCACCGAATATCGCAGACACCGCACTGCGACGCATGCGATTGAGTAAACGGGTATCGGCATCGCCGCACGCTGGATGCATACCGCCATTGTCATCGACGACCGCCTGCCAGTCGGCCTGACGTTTGGCAGCAACGGCTGCATCGTTCAAGGGCGTACAGTTCAGTTCACTAACGTTTAGATCGACGACAATTTCGTCGCCGTTCTCGATCAACGCGATCGGCCCGCCGAGCGCCGCTTCCGGCCCCACATGGCCAATCACCAAACCCACCGAGCCACCCGAGAAACGCGCGTCGGTCATGAGTCCAACCACGATATTTCGTTGCCGACACAGCGTGGTAATGCGCGAGGTTGAGTCGAGCATTTCGGGCATGCCTGGCGCACCGCTCGGGCCTTCATAGCGGACGATGACCATGTCGTGATTCTGAAAGCTGTCCGGCGCGTCGGCCAGCGTGTCGAGCAATGCCTGTTCGGAGTTGAAAACGCGGGCGGAACCTTTGAACAGATTATCTTCGAGACCGCCTTCGACGCCGGCAAGTTTTAATACGGCGCTGTAGTCGGGTGACAGATTACCGCCGAGTACTCGCAGCCCGCCGGTCGGCTTATAGGGTTCTTTGACCGTGTAGATGACTTTACCGTCCGGAGCGGGCGGATTGAGTCGCTTGATTTGTTCTGCCAGCGTCTCACCGGTGCAGGTCAGCGTCTCGCCGTTCAACAGCCCGGCTTCAAGCAATTCCTTAACAATCACCTGCGCGCCGCCAACGGCGTCGATATCGACCATCGAATACAGGCCGTACGGACGCGCATCGGTGAGCACCGGCACCACGTACTGGGAGAGATGATTAAATTCCTCCGGCGTCATGATGTCGGCCCAGAAATTCTTGTAGCCCGCCGCGCGCGCGATCTCTGGCGCGTGCAATACCACGTTGGTGGAACCGCCAACCGACATCGCCACAATCACGGCGTTGCGAATCGAATCACGACTCACGATATCTCGCGGCGTGATGCCCTTATCGATGAGGTGCTTCAGGTGCGTAACCAGTTCGTCGGCGAAGACTTCAGTACGCCGTGAATCATCGGACGCGGGCGCAATCATATGCAGCGGTTGCAGACCGACCACGCCGATAAAAATCTGCATGGTGTTGTAGGTGAACATGCCACCACAGCTGCCATAACCCGGGCACGCGTCACAGGCGACGCGTTTCTTGTACGCTTCGTCATCGTGGGCCGCAGCCTGGAATCCGCTGACGATGTCGAGCATTTCGCCAGATTGGGAATCGGTGCCCGGTCTAATCGGGCCGTCCGACATGATGATGGCCGGGCGGTTGTGCTCCAGCATCGCGGCCATCGTGCCGACCGGCGGTTTGTCGCAGGCCACTACGGCAATCACGCCTTCCAGTCCGCTTGCGCTCAAATGCTCGCAAACGCTGTCATGCGTTACTTCCCTGCCGATCAAGGAGTAACGCATTTCGCGGGTACCGTTGCGCATACCGTCTGACGTCGCAACGGTGTACTCCGGCTGCACCAAGCGCATTGGAATTTCGCCATCCGCGCGACCGATGCGGGCGCGCAGTGCCTCGTGGATAGCCTCCGCTTTGCGCTGCACACCGATGTAACACTGGCTGTCACCCTTGTTGCCAATCACACCTACCGATGGTGCGTGAATCAACTCGGGGTCGGTACCCAGTTCGCGGGCAATACCGTAAGTCTGGGCGCTACGGCCAGGGTTTGAATCGATCAGAACAGGATCTTTAGCCACAGAAGTTCACTCCAAATAGTGCGGTCGTATCGGTGATGGGCGAGCGTAGGTTACCGCAACGACGCGTCGGCCCGAAATGGTGTGCACAGGTCTGGCTATGAAAAGCGCAGGTTTATTTGGCCTCGGCCCCATTTTGCAGCCGGTCCGTGCGAAGCCCTGTAGCGGAGAAACCGGCCGCCCTAGGGAGAGGCCTGCACGCGCGCAGTCGAGAAAAGGGCAGCCATTGTGCGGGTGAGCTCACTCACGATTGGGGAGCTGAGCCCGCGTTCGTGCACGGCCAAACTCACGTATTGCGCGAGATCAGCGGGCTCATGCAGTCGTCCCAGTGTGACCACGAGTTCGGCGATGCGCTCCCCGATACGCATCAAGGCGGGGCGCAATACGCTCGACAGATCAGCTGCGGTCGCTGTCATCGTGATTTCATGGACCAGCGTCGCACGCTGTATATGTTTGGCGGCAGTAATTTGAGCGCGATAGAAATCGCGCACGGCGAGCGCTGTTGGCGGCTCTCGCCGGCGTCGATCTGCGGCGGCATTCACCTTGCGTACTGCCACCTCGAGCACTCGTTGCTCTTGTTCGAGATCTTCGATTGCGATGCCGCCGGCGCGCTTACTCTCGGCCACCCACGGCATTAACGTCAGGCGCTCGTCCATCGCGGCGAGCAGCGCGTTCACGGGTTCGGCAGTAGTTAGGTGCCGTTGATTACCAACAGCCTCCCGACGCAAATTCGCGAGCGTACCGTCTGCCTCACGCGCCAACATCCAGGCATCGAATCTGCGTGCCAGGTCGGCCAGTTCGGAGCGAAACCAATACGCTTTGCGGTCTTGCGTCCAGGGCCCGAGCAACGCCGCGCGAGTCAGGCCGTGCAACCAATGCGGAGCTTCGAGTGTGTCGGTGACGATCGCATCCGCGTGACCATCGATAAGTTGTTGGCGTACTTCGCCGTTGTCAGCGATTGGCATAATCGTGGCGTGTTGAAAATGCGCGCGCGTCACCCATTCCAGATGACCACCCTGATTGACCGCAATGCGCATGCGCGCCTGATTGAAATCCCCGAGCGTCACTGCCGGTGTTTGTTCGGGATCGAGACCTTGAGTCCGATAGATCAGCACCGCGCCGCTATTCATGACCGGGACACTGAAGCGCCCGAGTGCGGAGCGATCGGCACGCACCGTCACGCCGCTCATCACCACGTCGAAGCGGCCTGCCTTGAAGTCGGTGGACAGGTCGCGCCAGACAAATGGCACCCATTCGATGGTGTAGCCGTGCTCATGCGCAAAAGCTTCGGCGACGGCAATATCGAGGCCGCGAAACGCTGGCTCGGCGTCGGTGGCGATGCTGAAAGGCGCATAATCGCCTGAGGTGCCAATGCGTAGAACCTGCACAGGTGCGCCATCGGCAAGCGCCGGGCGCGCGATGGCGATTAGTACTGCGAGCAAGCACGCTAGCGTGGAGTGCACACTACGCTTTCGAGCGTCAAAACTGATGCGGCGCTTGGAAACGATGCTTTTTACATCCCGTTGCGCGCAAGATGTAGCGCGCGTGGCGGGCTCGATTCTGCGGCCTTGCGCAACACGGCATGGCGAGCCAGGAATCAGCGTATGAACACGACGCATTCTGAGAACCGTACTTAGGTTCGATAATCGGCGTTGATGGTGATGTAGCCGTGCGTGAGATCACACGTCCAGACCGTCGCACTACCGCTGCCAAGGCCAATCTCAACGTCAATATCAATCTCGCTACCCGTTAAATGCTGAGCGACCGGCGCCTCGTCGTAGTCGGGCACCACGCATCCCTCGCGGGCTACAGTCACGCCGCCGAAGCTAATCGCGAGGCGGTCACGATCGGCGGGCTCGCCAGCCTTGCCGATGGCCATCACCACCCGCCCCCAGTTCGCATCTTCGCCAGCAATCGCAGTTTTAACCAGTGGCGAGTTGGCGATGCTGAGCGCGATAATTTTCGCGCTGTCGTCGCTCGTCGCGCCGGTGACCGATACGGCAATGAACTTGCTCGCACCTTCACCGTCGCGCACCACCAACTGCGCCATTTGCAGACACAAGGCGTCAAGGGCAGTTTGAAACGCTTGTGCGCCTGCGTCGTGCGTTGATTGCAGACGCACCCCTTCGAGCTGGCCGGTGGCAAACGCGAGCACGGTGTCACTGGTTGAAGTATCGCTGTCGACGGTGATGCAATTGAAGGTTTTTGCGGTGGCCGTTTCGAGCATCGTTTGCAGCAAACTGGCTTCTACACAGGCATCGGTAAAGATGTAGCCGAGCATGGTCGCCATGTCAGGGGCAATCATGCCCGAGCCTTTGATGATGCCGTTCAAGTTCACGGACTGACCATTGATCATGGCGGTGACCGTAGCGACCTTGGGAAATGTGTCGGTGGTCATAATTGTCGCTGCGGCATCGAGCCAACTGCACGGCTCAGCGCCGAAAACCGCCTTTAAGCCCGCCTCGGCACGATCTTTGGGTAACGGTTCACCAATCACCCCGGTCGAAGAAACGAATACCTGTTCCGGATCGCAGCCTAATTCAGCGCTCACCAACGACAAAATGAGCTGTACCGCTTCGCTCCCGCGTACGCCGGTAAATGCGTTCGCATTGCCGGCATTAACCACCAGCGCCCGCGCCTTCTCGCCGCGCAGTGCCGTGCGACACCATTCCACTTCATTCGATGGACAACGACTCTGCGTCAAAACCCCGGCGACCGCAGTACCTTCAGCAAGCTCAACGAAAGTCAGATCGCAACGATCCCAGTCTTTGTAGCGCGCATTGGCAATACGCGCCGTCACCCCCGCTATGGGCGGCAATTCCACAACGCTTGATGGCGCCAAAGGCGAAATGGTCGACACGATGATGGCTTCCTTCTGAAAACAGCTTACGACGCAGGGGCGACATGATAATGCCGCAACTAATTCGGGGACAGTTACTGTATTTCCAGTGCCGGAAATACAGTAACTGTCCCCGAATTAGGCGCAATTAGTTCCCGAACTAGGATTCCGTCGCGATCGCGGACCGGCTAATCAGCCCTTAGTCGAGGTACTCCAGACTGGCGCCCCGGCGGTGTTCCGAGGGGGACAAATCACTGCCCACGGTCGTGCTGGCCAAACTCAAAGTAAACGGTATCGCCCTGATTGTGGAGAATGTATTGCGTGCGTGCACCGTCCTTCAGCCGAGTTAGTTTAGTTTGTTCGGCAGCCGCAACTGCGGGCGTTAGCGACCCGGCGGCCTGATTCTGGTCAGACCTTGGCGGTTTGCTGGTGGAACCTGTCGAGAAACTTCCGGATTCCTCGGTGCCGGCCGGTTGAGCGACAGAGAGTTCGCGCTTCTCAATTGCTATACCACTCAGCGCACCCGAGGACAGTTTTGGTTGCTGGGCCGGAAGCAGAGCCACGAACTGCTGTTCGCGCAGAACGAGCGCGCAAGCATCCGCTAGGCTTGCGCCGAGGCGTTCACTATTTACACCCTCATCGGACACCGATTCAGCAGCAAGGTGTAACTCATGGTCACGGGCGGCGAGAAGCCGCCCAGCGGGCGTTCGCAATCGACAACTCACGGGCAATAAATTACGTTGAAAGCCTTCATTTGAACGCCCGTCTGCAGCGCCAATTTCGAAAAATATACCGCGTCGTGGCTGTCCGCGATGGAGTGGGCCGAGATTTATCTCCAGACGCAAATGAGCGGCGTCAGGATGCAAGGCGCAGCTGGTCTCGTCACACCAGCGCAAATCAACCTGACTCAATCCCGCCTGTGAAAAACCATCCGCAATGGCCATCCGAGTCTTGGCACGCTGACCCGGTTCCATCACGTCGACAACTGACGCTGAGCGAGGATGAACATCGACCACCATGCGTACGGCTGATGCGGGTTTGTCCTGCGCCGATGCGTAAATGGCGTGCAGCAACATCAGCCCGGCGAGCCGGCCGCTTCCGCTCAATCGCTTACCCAATGCGCTACGCACCAGAATTCGGCTGTGACCGCTCACGCCGGTCTTAAAGTCAGCATGCCTTCGCGCACAATGAAATCGACAATCGACTGCAAACCTTCGCCGGTCTTGAGGTTCGAGAAAACGAACGGTCTTTCGCCGCGTTGCGCACGCGTGTCGCGATCCATGACAGCCAGGGAGGCCCCAACGTGGGGAGCGAGATCAATTTTGTTAATGACCAGTAAATCCGATCGGGTGATTCCCGGACCACCCTTGCGAGGGATCTTGTCACCGGCCGACACGTCGATCACATAGATGCTGAGATCGGCCAGCTCGGGACTGAACATCGCACTCAGATTGTCTCCCCCACTCTCTACGATCACCAGCTCCAGGCCCTCTATGCGCTCGACCAGCATGTCGATGGCCGAAAGATTCATCGAAGCGTCTTCGCGGATGGCAGTATGAGGGCAACCGCCAGTTTCTACGCCCACGATACGGTCGGTTTCCAGCGCCTCTGATCGAATCAAAAACTCGGCGTCCTCGCGCGTATAGATGTCATTAGTGACCACCGCCATATTCAACCGACCGCGCAAGTGTTTACACAAAGCATCAACCAATGCGGTTTTACCGGACCCTACCGGCCCACCTATTCCGAGGCGTAGGGGATCGCCCGATTGCGAAAACAACACTGAAGCAGACATAACCTGGTCCTCTAAAATTTCAGGAGCGAAACAAACGGCTGTACTGGGTTTCGTGGCAGGCGCTGGCTATCGTGAAACCTGGACCACTGAATCCAATATTTTCATCACTAAGCGACTCTGCCTGCGCGATCCATGCCTCGCACTTTCCGCCCAATTCAAACAACACGCGTTGGGCGGCACTCTGGCCCAGCGGCATCAAGCGAGTCGCAGCCGCAACCATATTTTCCGCCCAGGACCACACATAACCGGCGGCCGCAGCCCGGGCAGGGATAGTCCAGTGCGCGCATATCGCGGCGAAAACAGCGATGTAGGAATTGGCCGCCGCCCCAGCCGGCGGCGAAAAATCCGGGGCAAGCGTGCGTAGCAAACGGCGCAAGGCCATCGCCATATCATGATCTTCTCGGCGCAGTTCACTGGTCTCACGAGCGCTCGCCAGTAACGCACCCCAATGAGCCACGGCATCGGGATCTGCTGCCACGGCCGCGCCGTGAACGCGCAACAGCAGCGGGAGTTCCAGACCACACAAACTGTGTTCTGCGTATCCGGTCAGCCAATCGCTTAGATCTTCCTCATCGGTGACCCAATCCATTTGCACCGCGCACTCGAGGCCCTGCGAATAACTGTAACCACCGACGGGCAGGGTCGGACTGATTAGTTGCCACAAACGAAGATCCGAGAGGCCCGGTATCCGCGTCATTGGTATGACAGACGGACTAGTCATGCTGGTGATGATGGCTGTGAACGCCAGGCGCGGTGCTCGAATAAGCGCCGCTTTCCGGCTCAAATGCGTACTCGGCCACGCTAACCAATAAGCCAAGGCCTCGCACCATTTCGTCCAGGACATGGTCGTGCAGATACACCAGAGCTTGTTCGCCCAGCTCAACAGCAACGTGGCGGTTACCCAGATGGTAGGCAGCTCGCAACAACTGCGCAGCGTCGCCCGTCGCAACCGAGACCGATTCATGCGCTGCAACGACGCGCACTACGATACCGTCGCCACCCAGCAGCGCGCCGTCACGCACGACACTGCCGCGTGGCAGGTTGAGTCCGGCAACTCGTCCGGACGCGAGACACAGGCGCTGGCGAGATTTTTGCCGGGCTTCGAATGGCAGGACCACGTTGTCATCCACGTGCGCGTCTGGCCCGCAATCTTCATCAAGCAATTCGCACAATACCGGCGCGGTCATTCTGGCAGTCCTCTTAAGCGGTTCAGAACAGGAAATAGCGTTGCGCCAACGGCAACAGTTCGGCAGGCTCGCAAGTCAACAACTGGCCATCGGCGCGCACCGCGTAAGTCTCAGGGTCAACCTCCATAACGGGCATGTAGTCGTTCAGTTTCATATCGGTTTTACGGATCTTGCGCGTATCACGCACCACGCTGATGTTTTTATTCAGCCCGAGATTCTGTCCGACACCCTCAGCCGCCGCAGCGGCCGAGACGAATGTCACTGAACTGGCGGTTAGCGCGCCACCGTAGGCGCCAAACATCGGGCGATAATGAACCGGCTGTGGGGTTGGAATTGACGCATTCGGGTCGCCCATTGCGGCAGCCGCAATCATCCCTCCTTTGAGAATCAGGGCAGGTTTGGCGCCGAAGAAAGGTGGCTTCCACAACACAAGGTCTGCCATTTTTCCGACTTCGACTGAACCAACATCGTGGGCGATACCGTGAGTAATGGCCGGATTAATGGTGTATTTGGCGATATACCGCCGCGCGCGCAGGTTGTCATTCCGCGCACTGTCGCCGGACAGGGAACCGCGTTGCACTTTCATTTTGTGCGCCGTCTGCCAAGTGCGGGTGATCACCTCCCCCACGCGCCCCATTGCCTGTGAATCGGAGGCGATCATCGAAAAGGCGCCAAGGTCGTGAAGAATATCCTCGGCCGCTATGGTTTCGCGACGGATTCGTGACTCGGCGAACGCGACGTCTTCGGCGATGCGTGGGTCAAGGTGGTGGCAAACCATCAACATGTCGAGATGTTCGTCGATAGTATTGATTGTGTAGGGACGGGTCGGGTTGGTCGAGGACGGCAGCACATTCGGCGCGCCACAGGCTTTGATAATGTCGGGGGCGTGCCCACCGCCGGCACCCTCGGTATGGAAAGTATGGATCGTGCGGTCGTTAAAGGCTGCCAGCGTGTCTTCGACAAAGCCCGATTCATTCAAAGTGTCGGTGTGGATCGCGACCTGCACATCGGTCTGTTCGGCAACCGCGAGGCAATTATCAATCGCAGCCGGTGTAGTACCCCAATCTTCATGCAACTTGAGCCCCATTGCCCCGGCAGTGATCTGTTCCAGCAGAGGTTCCGGCAAACTGGCGTTACCTTTACCCATAAAGCCGAGGTTCATTGGGAACGCATCGGCGGCCATAAGCATGCGTCCGATATTCCAGGGCCCGGGAGTACAAGTCGTTGCGTTGGTGCCGGTTGCCGGACCGGTACCACCGCCGAGCATGGTGGTGACGCCGGACATCAAAGCTTCTTCGATTTGTTGTGGGGAGATGAAATGGATGTGCGCGTCAATGCCGCCAGCGGTGACAATCATGCCCTCGCCGGCCAGTGCCTCTGTGCCGGGCCCTATAACAATGTCGACCGCGCCCTGGGTGTCTGGGTTGCCGGCTTTCCCTATCGCAAAAATGCGCCCGTCCTTGATGCCGATGTCAGCTTTGACAACGCCCCACCAGTCAAGAATCAAAGCATTTGTGATCACCAGATCAACGACTTCGGCAGCCGGGCGCTGGCTCTGCCCCATCCCATCGCGAATGACTTTGCCGCCGCCAAACTTTACCTCGTCGCCGTACAAACAATGATCGTGTTCGACTTCGATAATGACTTCCGTATCACCCAAACGGATCCGATCGCCGATCGTCGGGCCGAACATTTCGGCGTAAGCCGTGCGGTCCATGCGACTCATATGCTGTCCTCCAGCTTGCCCATGATGGCGCCCCGGAAGCCGTAAACGGATCGCTCACCTGCGTACGGCACCAGTTCGATAGTACGCGTTTGACCAGGTTCGAATCGGACTGCCGTGCCAGCTGGAATATCCAGTCTCATGCCGCGCGCCGACTCGCGATCGAACTCAAGCGCCGGGTTTGTTTCGTAGAAGTGATAGTGCGATCCGACCTGGATAGGTCGGTCGCCGCTGTTAGCCACCACCAGGGTCAACGTGGCGCGGCCGACGTTGAGTTCGATTTCGCCGGGTTCAATAAATAGTTCACCAGGGATCATCAGTACCGCCTCAGACTATTGGGTCGTGTACGGTCACCAGCTTGGTGCCGTCCGGAAAGGTCGCTTCCACCTGCACGTCGTGGATCATCTCGGCAATGCCATCCATCACGTCCTCGCGCGCCACAATCTTGCCACCTGCGCTCATCAACTCAGCGACACTACGGCCATCCCGCGCACCTTCCATAACAGCCGCCGAGATCAAAGCAATGCATTCCGGGTAGTTGAGCTTCACGCCACGCGCGCGGCGCTGTTCGGCGAGTTGCGCGGCCACGAAAATGAGTAGCTTGTCTTTTTCTCGGGGGGTCAGTTCCATACTTGGCTCCAATGGCCGGGACAAAAATAAACGGACTCAGGCACTATGCGTTGCCACCTAGGTTCGCCAGATACGCGGTCGGCATGGTGCTCGCCCAATCACCGACAGACGGAGCACAGCCCAGATGCCGTCGAGATAATCGCGGACTTCATCCGCGTCTTCGCCCAGACAACGCACGTTCAAAAGCCCGTCCAGTAAGCTGGCACCGCTCAGCACCTTGCTGGGAGCGACTGCGCGGACGAATTCCAGGACGCTTTCATCGGCCGGGTAGGCGAGCAGCGCGCCACAGATTTTTCGACCGGCCAGTCCCCAAGGGGCCTGCATATAGGCACTCGGGGCGTGCCAGTGCAGACGCTCGTTGAGTAGCAGTTTGCCGTCCAGGAACACGTTCAGCTGCTGATCAAACTGCCCGTTCGCATACAGATCGCCATGTGCCTGACGACCCAGAGTGATGATGTCGCGGCTAACGAAATGCGCGCGATCGTGCAGATAGATATTGTTCGTCGAACGGTAGTCGCTGGCACTGAACAGGATGGTGTCCTGCGGCAGCCATTCAAGGCAGGCATCCGCCGCAACCCGACAGGTCAGGTGCTGGCAAGCTGCGAGTCCGTTGCTGCGGTAAATTTTTCCGGATGCCGGCGTAGTGACCAGCGCTACCGCGCCAGCGTCGCACTCGAACGCGATACGTAGCTGATCACCGCCGACCATACCGCCGGGCGGATGGAGTACAACCACGTGTGCCGCATCGCCTTCCGGGTACAGCACATTCTGCACTGCGAGCGGACCGCTGCGTTCGCGCCGCGTCAGTACTGTGCGCCCCCGGCGCGCCTCGAACCCTAAGTCCAGTGCGGCGTCCCACGTCACGGCAGTAGCAGTAGGGGCAAGCATCACGGCATCACCGAAACAAACATTGCGGTACCAATGCCGATAGCGCCACAACCGACAGCACCGTTCAGCATCGCATCGAGGCGGGCACCGTAACGCTGGACGCGATAATTGGCACTCGACAACAGGCTGGCGATCACGAACATCGCCAGGATCACACCAACTGAAAAACACAACAGATAAGCGCACGTAATCCACGGGTCCCGCTGGTCTGCCAGCGGCACCAAGGCGAGTACTGGTGCGGCACCGGCCAGTCCGTGCAGACTGCCCAGGCAAACTATCCCGCGCGACGGAATTGATTCTGCGGACGGTCGCGTGGCGCAGTAAATCATTGTGCCGACAGGCCTGCGCAAGCTACCTCTCAGCAGGTAAAAGCCCAGTCCGCACAAAGCCAGCGCGACGAGCGACTCGGCGACGGCACCGAGCATCCATGGGAACGACCAGCCACCGATGGCAAGCAAAGTACCAATGCCAATCAAAGCTATCGCGTGCCCCAGCGACCAACGCATACCGTAACCCAGCACCGCGCGACGTGAGCTGGTGCCAGCACGCGATATGGATGTGACGGTCATCACGTGATCAGCCCCGCACGCATGCACGGTGCCAAACAACAACCCGGCGAGCATTGGCGTCCATGCGCCTGCACTGTTTAGAGTCGCTGTGCCAATATCAATCACAGTAAGACCTTGAGCGCCATCAAATCAAACCGCGAGATAGCGCTGAATCGTTTGTTCATCGAGTTCGTTAGCGGCTGCGGAAGCCACCACCCGACCACGCTCGAGGATGGTGAAATGACTCGCCAGGCGCCGGGCGAAAGGTAGTTTTTGTTCGACGAGTAAAACGGTCATACCGAACTCGCGATTCAGGCGTGTGATCACGTCGCCGATCTCGCGCACGATATTCGGTTGGATGCCTTCGGTAGGTTCATCCAGAACCAGTAGCAGCGGATCGAGTACCAGTGCACGCCCGATCGCGAGCTGTTGTTGCTGACCGCCGGACAAATCACCGCCACGCCGCGAAAGCATCTGTTTCAGGACCGGAAAAATCTCGTAAACCAACGGCGGGATCTCGCGCAGTCCGTCACGCCGCGCGGCCAGTGCGACGCGCAAGTTCTCTTCGACCGAGAGCAATGGAAATATCATCCGCCCTTGCGGTACATAGCCGATGCCGGCGCGCGCCCGTCCCTCCGGCGTGCTGCGCGTAATATCTTCACCGGCAAAGCGAATCGCGCCTGCGCTGATTGGCAACAATCCCATTATGCATTTCAGCAAGGTAGTTTTGCCCACGCCATTTCGACCACTCAGACATGCGCAACTGCCTTTTTCGATGGCCATCGAGAGATCCCACAGGATGTGACTCTTGCCGTAGGATTGATTGAGATTGCTGATCTCGAGCATCACTCCCCCAGATACACTTCGATGACGCTGGGGTCGTTCTGAATATCCTGCATCTTGCCCTCGACCAGTACGCTGCCCTCGTGCAGAACTGTGACGCGCCGGGCAATGGAGCGAACGAATTCCATGTCATGTTCGACGACTACGACCGAATGTGTCCCGGCCAACTCCAGTAACAGTTCAGTAGTTCGCTCAATTTCAGCGCTGGTCATGCCGGCAACCGGTTCGTCGAGCAATAGCAGGCGCGGCCGCTGCATGAGCAACATGCCGATTTCCAGCCACTGTTTCTGTCCGTGAGACAAGGTGCCGGCCACGTGTGCAGCGACTGCTTGCAGGTTAACGAGCGAGAGCACCTCGTTAACCGCGTCGCGCTGTTCGGCGCTAAGCGGTGCACTCAGCATTCGCCACACACCTTTGTTTCCGGCTGCTGCAAGCTCGAGATTGCCTTGTACGCTAAGGTTTTCGAACACGGTTGGCTTCTGAAATTTTCGCCCGATACCCGCTGCCGCGATGGCGGGCTCGTCCATGCCGAGCAGATTGATGCGGCTACCAAACCAGGCACTGCCGTAATCGGGCCGTGTACGACCCGTGATCACATCCATCATCGTGGTTTTACCCGCGCCATTGGCACCGATGATGCAACGCAGTTCACCGTCACCAATGGTCAGGTTGAGATTATTCAGCGCCTTGAATCCATCAAAAGTTACGGTAATGTCTTCGAGATACAGAATCGGCCCATGACGGGTATCGAGCAACGCCTCGGGAATCACCACTGGCGCAAGGAAGTCATACACGCGATCACGTTTTAGCAACGGTTCTTTCACGACGCGTCCTTGGAGCGCTTAAACAACCCGGCGAGCCCGCGCGGTAGTAACAGCGTGCTGACGATGAACAATCCACCCAGCGCAAACAGCCATACTTCAGGCAGCACCGCCGTGAAAGAAGTTTTGGCGTAGTTGACCAATACTGCGCCACCGGCCGCGCCCCATAAGGTTCCGCGACCGCCAATGGCGACCCAAATCACCAGCTCAATGGAGTTCAGTGGCTGAAACTCACTGGGGTTGATGATGCCTACCTGCGGCACGTACAGCGCGCCTGCAATACCGGCAAGCACGGCGGAGAACGTAAACACCCATAGTTTAAAATAATGAACCCGGTAGCCGAGAAAGCGGGCGCGATCTTCAGCATCGCGAATCGCAACTACCGCGCGACCGAGGCGCGAATTGACGATCGCCCGACAGGATACATACACCACGGCCAGGGACACGGCACTAACCACGAACAGTGCCACCCGCGTGCTCCCCGCCTGCAAGTCGAATCCGAGCAGATCCTTAAAATCCGTCAAACCGTTGTTGCCTCCGAACCCCATTTCGTTGCGGAAAAACGCCAGCATCAACGCGTAGGTGAGTGCCTGGGTGATGATTGATAAGTACACACCCGTCACTCGTGAACGAAAAGCCAGCCACCCGAACACAAAAGCGAGTAGGCCCGGCACCAGTGCGACCATCACCAGCGCGAACCAGAAATGGTCAAAGCCCTGCCAATACCAGGGCAATGCTTGCCAATCCAGAAAGACCATGAAATCAGGCAGCTCGGGATTTCCGTAAACGCCGCGCTCCCCTATCTGCCGCATGAGATACATACCCATGGCATAGCCGCCAAGCGCAAAAAACGCCCCGTGCCCTAGACTCAAAACGCCGCAATAACCCCACACCAAATCTAGCGCGATAGCGAGGATCGCGTAGCACAAGTACTTGCCGAGCAACGTTACGGTATAGGTCGAAAGATGAAGCGATGACTCGGGCGGTACCAGGAGATTGGCGACCGGAACCACCGCGATCAGCAAGGCCAGCAAAGTCAGCATCACCGAACCGGCACGATCGCTGTCGAACAAACGCATTAACATCCGCTCAGTTCTCCACCGCCCGTCCACGCTGCGGAAACATGCCGCGTGGTCGCTTTTGGATGAATACGATGATGAAAACCAGAACCACAATCTTGGCCATTACAGCGCCAGCCGAAGGCTCAAGAAATTTATTCGCGACGCCCAGGCCCATGCCGGCGATCAGCGTGCCCCACAAATTCCCGACCCCGCCGAACACCACGACCATGAACGAGTCGACGATATAGGCCTGACCCAGGTTTGGCCCAACGTTGGTCAGTTGGGATAAAGCTACACCGGCAACACCAGCCACTCCGGCACCCAACCCGAAGGTCATGGCATCGACCCAACTGCCGCGCACGCCGACGGCACGCGCCATGGCGCGATTTTGCGCGACGGCCCGGACCTCAAGGCCAAGCCGGGAGTAGCGCAAAACGGCCATCAGTGCCGCGAACACGACGAGCGTGAAAATAATGATCGTCAGGCGGTTATAGGTCAGTGACAGCACACTGTTAATTTCTATCGAACCGCTCATCCATGAGGGCGTACTGACTGAGCGATTCAGTGGAGAAAAAATCGAGCGCACGGCTTGCTGTAAAACCAGGCTGACGCCAAAAGTCGCCAGCAAGGTTTCCAGCGGCCGTCCGTACAGAAAGCGAATCACACCACGTTCGATCGCGATGCCGACCAACGCGGCGACCATGAATGCGGCAGGCACCGCTACCAGCAATGACCAGTCGATGTGCTGGGGCATCAATAATTGAACCACGTAGGTGGTATATGCGCCGAGCATGATCAACTCGCCATGCGCCATGTTGATGACACCCATGACGCCGAATGTGATCGCGAGCCCAATCGCTGCGAGCACCAGCACTGAACCAAGGCTTAAACCAAAGAAGATAACTTGCAGAAATTCGAAGAACGCGACCCGCTGTTCGATCGCAGTGAGCGCACTGGCCGCGGCGCGGCGCGTATCGTCGGCAGTGTCGTCGGCCGCAACGAGCGCTGCGAGCCGACCGCGAGCGAGAGGATTGAGCGATCCGTGCAGCGTGTCGATAGCGTCGTTGCGTTCCTCGGTACTGGAACTTTCCAGATCAGCAATCGCCAGCGCTATATCAACTGCGTGCAATACATCGTCGTCGGATTCCGTGCTGCGCAGCTTGATCAGCAGCGCCCGCCCGGTTGCATCCAGAGCATCGGTCATCGCTTCAACGGCTTTGCGACGCGCAACCGGATCATTCGCTCCTAAAGCGCGGTGCGCGATCAATTCGCGCAGCTGCCTTCGAAGCTTGTTGTTCACGCTGACCCGCTTCAATTCGGTGCGTTTCAGCATGCCCAACGGAGCGGCCGTGACAGCGTCCTCTACCTCGTAGCCGGTTTCGATTTCGCGCACCAGGACGATGCGTTTAGTGCTTTTCGCTGACGACAAGCTGCCGTCGAGCAGAGCCTGCAGAACGATACCGGCGCGCTCGTGCTTAAGTTCCGATATGGCAGCTATTGCGCGACTCTTAGCCTCGAAATCGCGGGTGTTAAGCGGCGCCAGAACGCTCGCAAACGACACATCTGGGTCGTCGGCCGCCGATACAGGCACAGCGACCCACAAACTGACCAACACCAACAAGGTGAACATTCGCATAACGATAACGGGGCGGTAATCCAACGCTCGCTCCAAAGCAGTCGCACAAAGATTGAACAGTACGGAGCATGAATCGTGCCATCAAACCAGATCCGCGCATGACCGGCGGTGAGGGGTCAATAGTGCGAGTACGATTGGCCGGATTCTTGACAGCGGGTGCACGTTTATAGTGCGCGCATCGAGGCAGTGCCTGAAATTCGCACTGACAGAGTGCGGCGAAGCCCAACGTGAAGCACGTCGGTTTTCTTCTGCGCTTTTTTCTTCGGAATGACGAGACTGCCTGCGTCGACCGGCAGGATTCCGGGCGCGCAGGCAGTGCTCAGGGTGCGGTTATGTTCGAGAGTTTAGTGCTCAGTAGTTTTGACCCGAACACTTGCTCGTTTTGACGTTGTAGTTGCCGCACGCTAACGGTGCGCGCCAATCAGCAAGAATGTCGCGCGAGCCCTCCAGATAATCTGACCACGCATCGCCCACGACCGTACCCGGTGTTTCCCACACGGTGACGAACTGGCCGTCATCCTGAATTTCTCCGATCAGCACAGGCTTGGTGATGTGATGGTTGGGCATCATCGTAGCTAGTCCACCAGAAAGATTCGGCACTGCGACGCCAATTATTGCTTGCTGGACAGCGGCCGGTTCAGTGGTTCCGGCTTTCTTAACCGCTTCTACCCACATGTTGAAGCCGATGTAATGCGCTTCCATCGGATCATTGGTCACCCGTTTGTCATCCTTGATGAATTTGATCCACGAATCGATAAACGACTCGTTAACCGGTTCGTCAACGCTCATGAAGTAATTCCATGCTGCGAGATGGCCCACCAGCGGTTTGGTGTCTATACCAGAAAGCTCTTCTTCACCCACTGAAAAAGCGACCACCGGAATGTCCTCGGCCGAGATACCCTGGTTACCCAGTTCTTTGTAGAACGGTACGTTGGCGTCGCCGTTGATAGTGGATACCACAGCGGTCTTTTTACCCGCTGAACCGAATTTCTTGATATCAGAGACGATCGTCTGCCAATCAGAATGTCCGAATGGTGTGTAGCTGATCATGATGTCTTCGGCGGCTACGCCCTTGGCCTTGAGGTAGGCCTCGAGGATCTTGTTGGTCGTACGCGGATAAACATAGTCCGTACCTGCCAACACCCATCGTTCGGCACCAATGTCGTTCATCAGGTAATCAACAGCCGGAATAGCTTGCTGATTGGGTGCGGCTCCGGTGTAGAAGACATTCTTGGAAGACTCTTCTCCCTCGTACTGCACGGGATAGAACAGAAGCGAATCAAGCTCTTCGAAAACGGGTAGCACTGACTTTCTGGACACCGACGTCCAGCATCCAAACACAGCTGAGACGTCGTTCTGCGTGATTAGCTCCCGTGCTTTTTCGGCGAACAATGGCCAGTTTGACGCGGGATCAACAACCACCGCCTCAAGCTGTTTGCCAAGTAGCCCGCCTTTTGCGTTCTGCTCGGCGATCAACATCAACATCGTGTCTTTCAACGTTGTTTCGCTGATTGCCATAGTGCCGGAAAGTGAGTGCAGAACACCCACCTTAATTGTGTCGGCAGACCACGCCGGGGAAGTAGCGATCGCCAGAGCAGTCGCGGTCGCTGTTAGAAAGCTTTTAAATTTGTTCTTCATCATTGAAATATCCTGGGTTGAATTCTACGAATAGTCCGCTCGGGATCAGAGCTGGAGCTGGAAAGCGATTTTGAATGCGTCCACGCTCGCGCCGGCGGCGCCTGGCGAATAGTTCAACCCTTTGGTTGCTATGTCGCCGTGCTGATAAAACATGGACACGCGCGCGTTATGTGCATCGATGATGTAGTTCACGCCAACCTCAACTTCGTCGCGATCCGCGCTGCCATCGGGCATCACATCGGTATAACGGACATAAGGCTGGAATCTCCCGATACCTACCGTCTTGGGAAACAGGACCAGACCGACCACGGAGTACGAGTCGCCGTCGAACATACAAAAGCAGTCCGGGTCCGCGTACGCGCCGATGTTGAAATCAGAACTGAAGTTCTTGTATTCACCGTTAACTGTGAGAACCAGTTTGTTGGTCAGGGTTTTCTCAAACAGCAAGTCAAAACTCACTCCAAAAAAATCGCCGGGATTAAGGAATGAGCCGCTGCCGTCTTCCTGATATTGGGTAGCCACAGCTAGTGTGAAGATGTCACCACCGCCGCCGTAGTAAGTACCGCTGGTGTAATAGCCGGGGTTCTTCTCGACACTGAGGAAGTTGTAAGCCACGCGCCCGGCGTACATCAGGTTATCGTCCTGATTCGGACCGCTACCGGCCGAAGACTCGAGCCCGTTAAAAACGCCGAAAACGTATTGCAGTGCGCCTTCTGGACCCATCGCTCCCCACAGGTTCACACCGTGGTCGCGCGCATATACACCAGCCCCACCCGCGCCGAATTCGACGCTGAAATCGGATGGATAGAAAGGTGTTTTGTAGGCATCCCAGGTTGTCGAGTAGTAAGGGCCATTAAGTTCCTGGCGTTCAGCAGGTACCAACAGACGCCCGGCCCACAGGTTTATTGCTGGTGACCACTCGAACTTGGCAATACCATCAAGAAGAACGAATTCCTCCAGCGCAGAGTTACCGCAGAACACACATTCAGTATTGAGTTCAAATTTGATCTTTTCGTGGATCTGACCATTGACATAAATGCGAGCGCTTTGCAGATTGAAATCGCTCGACCATTCATCGCTACTGGGGGCCGCGTCTTCAATTGTTGAGAAATCAGCACGCGCAGCCGCACCAATGCTAATCCACTTCGTGTCATCGATCGCGATCTTGCCACCGGCTTCGGCATTGGCCGTGCTCAGCAGTAAACCAGCTAGCGCCAGCGTCAATCCGAGCCGCTTCGATCGGTTCATGGGGAGTCTCCTTTGAATTTAAAATTTTGCTTGTTGCCTAAACGGGCGGCAAAGGACAAAGCGATTTTCGTGCCAACACGGCAAATCGAATGAACATGCGCGTATACGGGGAAGATTCCGCAGACTTGAACACCCGCCGCACCGCACGGGTGCAGACTCAGGATGGTTTTGCCCCGACATAGAACAAAGTGCAGCACACACCATGTCCGACAAGACGATGTCGGGACGGCGGCAGTGGTGAAACTTGGTGTTCGTTGTTACGTGATATCGGAAACGACACCGGACGTTCGGCTTTAGATTACAAACGAGCTTTCGGCGATCAAGCTCCCGTACTTGCCGACAACGCTTCTTGATTGCTGTTCAGCGACAAGCAAATGTCTGGCCCGCACCGCTGCAATATTGATGCTTGCGAGTGCAGCGCAACCCAACTGCGTCATAAGTTCACAGGGACAAGCAGGAATTTCGGGACGAATTTCGGGGACAGTTACTGTATTTCCAGTGCCGGAAATACAGTAACTGTCCCCGAATTGAAGTGGGGCGAATAATTTTCGATTTCCCAGGCACATTCGCCGTACCTAAAGTAGCGCTAAGCGTGGGCACGGTCTTCCGGGCCGCTGCAAACTGGACGCGCTAGTTCGCGGTTCGCATTGACGCGATTGCAGAATTGCCGGGCGGCAGGGTTTGAGGATGAAACACTTTGCTCACAAATGGCGAGGTCATTGCGCGCAGCAGGGCAGCATAGTCCAGTTGAAAAGCGACTTCGCTACCTACCGGCAGTGCCCGTCGAGCAGACTCCACAATCAAATGATCACTGCTCGCGCCGAGAACCGTGACGGCGTTACTGCCAGTAAGTCCATCGGGATCGATGTCTTGAGCCCCGATGGCAAGAACCGACTGCAGGATATCGCCACGGTTCGGAACATGGCACTTCAGCCCAAATGCAGTTTGGGCGATGGTGCCTGTTGGTTGAGTAGGCTTGAGCTTCGATTCGATGACTTCAGCGAACAGTGTAAAAGCATCTGTAAACAGCCCAGTAACTGGTTGACGAAAAAGCGTCTCGCGCCCCAGCAAAATGGCCTCTCCGATCCGGAGATTATTAATCCGGCCGATTTCAGCCCCGGCAAAGAGCCAATTCAGGTTGGCCGAATTTCCCCCGGAGACAACGTCAATGGAGCATTCTGCCCTGGCCTCAGTCGCGTCAACCAGAGTACTCAACCGTGCCATGTTTTCAGCATCCGGCGTTACACCACTGCGGCAGGCCAGATTGGTTCCGATGCCCTTCAAGTGGATGTTCGGCAGACGTCGAGTGTCATCGACGACACCTGCGAGATCGCCAGGCATGATGCCTTCGCGCAAGTCGCCGAGCTCTACCATCAGGATCACGTGATGGTCGCGTCCAATTCTGCGGGCCTCAATAGATAGCTGCCGAATAACCTCTATGTCCGTGTTACAGCTCACATCCGCAGATTTTACGACGCGAAATGCTTGGCTCATCATTGGAGAGCGGATCAATGTCATTGGTGCGAGGACGTTCGCACGACGCAGTGATTCGATATTCTCGATACGCGAATCGCCGAGCGCTACCGCGCCCGCACGTAGCATCACCCGTGCAATATCAGGCGAACCGAGTACCGCTTTGGTAACCCCCGTCAATGAGATGCGGTGGCTTTGCAAGCGTTCGACGAGGGTTCTGGCGTTGTGGTAAATCTTGTCGAGGTCAATTTCCAGACGCGGCGCGCCTGTCACGCGGCAGCCAGAGATATCTCCAAAAGCTCTGGAAATGCGATAAACGCCATTTCAGCCAGACGCGCCCGCGAGCCCGACAGCGGATCAGTTACCGGCATCATCAGCTCATGCTCAAAATGCGCGATGCTATATTCGATTTCGCTCGTGCTCATATCTTCGTGATTCAGTGTCAGACCAATGACCTTGGTGTCAGAGAAGGTCTGTATCAGGTTGATTTCAGCGGCCGGCTTCGGCATTACCATGTTGTCGAAATCGCAGCGATGGGTTCGCTTCGGGGCATGCTGGAGAATCACAGCGTCCGGGCACGCACCGCGCAAGATAAATGCAGAAGACGAGAATGCGGGATGACTTAAAGCACCCTGCCCTTCGACGACGATGACATCGGGACGCTCGTTCTCATAAGCTTCGAGCATGGCGGCCTCAAGCTCGCCGGCGCAGAACTGTGATGGCGTTGCGTCCAGCGGAATCCCGTAGCGCGTGCCCTGGATCAAGCCGGTCTGGCCGGTCGCCACCATCACGGCGTTGATACCCCGTTCGTTGAGTACCCGGGTGAGTATCGTCGCGGTCGTCCGTTTCCCTATCGCGCAATCTGTGCCGAGAACAGCGATACGTCGGCACGGCAGTTCGGCGACCTTACCGGTGAACATGTGCAGATGCTTCTTCTCGCGCGGTTTGCGCACGTCGAAGATTGTGACGTTATTCGCCTCACTCGCCGCCTTGAATATTGGATCCTCGCTGAGAAACTCGTGCAGGCCGTTGACGATGTTAAGACCGTTGTTCATCGCCTCGATCACGATGCTGCGTTCGTGAATCGACAGCATGCCGCTCGAGGGTGCCATGCCAAAAATAAAGTAGTCGGGCGGCGTATCGGCGGTAGCGAGTGACGCGGCCAAATCGCGCAATACCGGAATGCCGCTCGCTTTGCCATCGAGCACCTCACCGGCATCGCGACCTGCATGCTCACTATCGATGACTGACAGAATCTTGTAGCGCTCGGAATGACGCACCAACCCGTTGGCCGTCTTGCCGTCGACCGCGCCAAAATTGGCTTCGCAGTAAACAATCGCGGTGCTGGGGCTTTCGCTTTTGCGGTCGGGTAGCGGTAGTTCGACGATTTTCTTGGAGGCGTCGTTTTGTGCAGACGGAACGGCGTTCGATATATGAAGTACAGGAGATACAGGCATGTCAGCCCCTCGAGTAGTGCTCAGAGGAGGCGACAGGATCGTGGCGACCAGCATTGGTCGCATGTCAACGAGTTGTCCCGACTAAGTAGATTCACCACGGGAGGGATCTCCTGCGGTGCCTAAAGTGCACCGAACACAATAACACACTATGCCCTTAACTACCGGACACGAGGCGACGCACAGCAAACCCCAATTCGGGGACAGTTACTGTATTTCCGAGTTCGGAAATACAGTAACTGTCCCCGAATTCGCTGGATGGACTGAGCTTCACGAAAGGAGTAGCTTGGCCTGAGCGCCCGACAGGACACGGGCGTACGGCGATATCTGACTGGAGCCCACGATGGCAGAGTCTTCCCTACCGGACGCGTTTTTCGATTTGAATCCCTATCTGGAATGGGCGCTGCCGAGCGAACACGCCCGCCGCGCAAAACGTGCGTCGACCAGCATGAGCGAAATTAGGGCCTTTTATGACGCAATGCTTGAGCGCATGGAAGCCGTGTTGTCGTTTCTAGAAAAATATCCCGCCGACGACCCGCCAGCAGACGTCGAACTGTTGTTTTTGCTCGCGACCGCTCTGGCCGAGATTGCGCCTGCGGTCGAGATGTACGGTGAGCAAACTGCAGACGGCATGGACGTGTTGCGTCTCAAGCCCGTGGATATTTACCCACAGCGGCTAAGCCGAGAACTGTAGATTTAAGGACCGAGATCGATGAGCGCACGAGCGAAACAAGCCCCGGCAAAAATTTGGCACGACGATTATCCGCAGCTCGGTACCGGCCCGCTGCCGATCGAGCCGTACATTTCGGAACAGCATTTTGAGCGGGAGCGCGACAAGATATTCCGTAAAGTATGGCTCAACGTGGGCCGCGTTGAACAAATCCCGCAGGCGGGCGATTACTTCGTCAAACCCCTCGAGATTTGCCGTACTTCGATTTTAGTCGCGCGCGACGACGACGGCGAGGTGCGTGCTTTTCACAACATGTGCTCGCACCGTGGTAATCGTCTGGTCTGGGACGACAAAGGTTCGAGCCGCGGTTTCGTGTGCAAGTACCACGGCTGGACTTACCGCGCCGACGGTTCCCTGCAGGCGATCACCGACGAGAAGCGTTTTTTTGATCTCGACAAATCCTGCCTCGGTCTGACGCCTGTTCATGTCGGGATATGGGAAGGATTCATCTACGTGAACGTCGATCCGGAACCGGTAGAAAGTCTCGAAGATTTCCTCGGCGAGGTCGGGCAAAGTTTCGCGGGCTATCCATTTGCCGAGCTCGCGACCGCTTGCTTCTCCTGGCAGGTCGAAGTCAAGGCAAATTGGAAAGTCGGTAAGGACGCTTTTCAGGAGGTTTATCACATCTCCTCGCTACACGGCCGCAGCACCGGTCGCATGTTCGCGAGCCCGGCCAATCCGTTTCTGAACGTCCACGAGGCCGCGTTATTTGATCCGCACGCGCGCATCTCTGTGCCCGCGAATCTTGATTGGAAACCGCACCCGGTCGAAGATTTAGCCAAACGATTCGGGATTCTGACGTTACAAAAACAAGGGATCTCGTCTGCCGGCATGCCGCCGGTCGTCAACCCGACGAACTCGCCGGACTGGTCGTTTTCAGGCTTCAATTGCTTCCCGAACACGTCGATTTTCGTCTCCGAAGGTGGCTTTCTAACCCACACATTCTGGCCACTCGCCGTTGATCGCACGCTGTGGGAAACGCGTATTTATTTCCCCAAGGCGAAAACCATGGCGGAGCGCTTCAGCCAGGAATACAGCCGTTCGACATTTCTTGACGGTGTGATGGCGGAAGACGGAGGAATTTTCGAGGCCACCCAAAGCATGCTTGCTTCGGGTGCGAAGACAGAATTTTATTTGAGCGATGAAGAACTACTCATCCGCCATCACCACAAAATTATCGCAGACTATTTAAACGCATGAACTCGCGCCTTTATGATGATTATTCCGGCACCACAAAAGTATCGTAAACATGCTGGGTGTCCAGATATTCCCTGATGTCTATGATCTTGCCGTCTTTGATTTCGAATACGAAGTGATATTGATTGTGGTAGACGCGGCCGTTGTGTAATTCGGCATCTGATTCCGCTTCGACTGCGACCCGGGAACCTTCACCAATCATCGACGTCGCCGCGATCTTCAACGCACCTTCGGTATAAACCTCTGTGACTTGTCCAAGCAAGTCCAGCATCTGCACGCGATCGTAAGTGCCGGATATGCCCTCAATCGTGCCGCTTACCCACCACCTCACGCCGGTATGTAAATGCGTGGCGATACGTTCCACATCGCCGCTCGAGTAGTCCGCCAGATAGGCTTCGATGATGGCTTTGTTGGTCTCGATTTCATTCATCGCCGGACTCCATTCGACTACTTCAATCACGCGCCAATCAGCTCTACGGTAAGGGTGGGATAGCAGGGCTAAACGTGACCCAATATTGCATGCGGTGACCCGGCGAGCAATCCACCGGGCGGCATTGCATCAAATTCTAGGCACCGACTATTATCACCCTGTCGTTTTCGCGCTCATGCCGAGGGAGTTGCTGCCAAATGCCAACCGAACAACTGCCCGAGGCCTTCGCTGATTTATGCCCCTGGCTCGAGTGGTCGCTTGCGACCGAAAGCGAACGTAGCGCGAAACGCCAGGCCAGCGCATTCGAAGACATCCAGGCGTTTTACGATGCGCTGCTGCCACGCATGGATGCGGTACTGACTTTTCTCAGCGACTACCCACCTAACGATAATCCGCAAGACGTCGAACGTTTGTTTCATTTATCCCTGTCACTTGCGGAAGTTGCATCAGCGGTTGAGAACTACGGTCAGGCGAGCGTCGTCGACGGCTATGACGTCGCGCGCTTCGTGGCGGTACATGATCAGGTTTAACGACCAGCAACAGGACTTGGATGATGGCCGCAGTCGAGCAGAGTAAGACGATGAAATGGACTGAACGCTATCCTGAGGTGGGCACCGGACCGTTGCCCGTTGCGCCGTATACGTCGCGCGATTATTTCGACAAAGAACGTGAGCTCATTTTCCGTAAAGTGTGGCTGAATGTCGGGCGGGTCGAACAAATTCCCAACCCCGGCGACTACTTCGTCAAAGAGCTCGCAATCTGCAACACCTCAATTTTGGTCGTGCGCGGTAAAGACGGCGCAGTTCGCGCCTTCCACAACATGTGTTCGCACCGCGGCAACCAGCTGGTATGGGACGACAAAGGGCATTGTTCAGTATTTGCGTGCAAGTTCCATGGTTGGGTCTACGGGACTGACGGCCGCTTGCGGCACGTGACAGACGAAGAAAGCTTTTTCGATCTCGACAAATCCAAACTCGGCATGAGCAAAGTGTCACTCGATACCTGGCAGGGCTTCATCTTTATCAACTGCGATGAACAACCGACAGAGTCGCTGCACGATTATCTGGGCGTCGATCTACAGGCCAGTATCGAGGGTTATCCGTTCGACAAGCTGTCTGGCAATTGCTTCTCGTGGTACACCGACTTGAACGCCAACTGGAAAGTCGCGTTCGACGCTTTCGCCGAGATTTATCACATCCCGACATTACACAAACGGATCATCGGCAAGGTCTATTCAAGCCCATCTAACCCCTGGGCGCACGCACTCGACTTCACCTTGTTCGGCAAACATGCGCGCGTTTCCCTGTCTGCGAACCCGGACTGGCAGCCCACACCGGTCGAAACCGTTGCCGGCCAATTCGGCGACGTGGTATTGCAACAGGTCAACACCGATGAGGCAGCCTTTCCGGCCGGCGTTAACCCGACCGGCTATCCGAATTGGTCGTTCGACGGTATTTCCATTTTCCCGAATTGTCTGATCTACGTGTCGCAAGGCACCTACCTTACGCACCTGTTCTGGCCGCTGGCTGAAGATCGCTGTCGGTGGGAGATTCGCACCTACGCACCGCCGGCGGACACACTCGCGGGCCGCTTTGCGCAGGAGTACGGCAAGTGTACGTTCCGCGATACGTTGCTGGAGGACGGCAGCACGCTTGAGCGGACACAGAAAATGCTCATGTCTGGCGTCAAAAAGGAGTTTTATTTGCAGGATCAAGAACTCGTCCTGCGCCATCGCCTGAAAGTGGCTGAAGGCTATATCAACGCTGGCTAGCCACGCATATTGAATCTAATTCGGGGACAGTTACTGTATTTCGGTGCCCGAAATACAGTAACTGTCCCCGAATTAAACGTGGCCCCGAATTCGACTTGGACTTAGAGAACTAGGCTCGGACCACCGTCATTGGTCCAGTTGTCGTTGTCGTAGTACTCACGCCACTCGTAGATTTTGCCATCCTCGGTCAGCTCAAACAGACCGCACACGTGTAACTTCAGCTGCCAGGTATTGCTGCCGTCCCAATCCCATTGGTCGAGGCGCTCGGTAACGACCCGATTGCCTTTACCGAACACGTGAATCAAATCGAACTCGCAACGTTTGGCCGGTTCGAATATTGAAGCGATCATTTTGCGGACGTCTGCCTTGCCGCGAATCGCCTCGAGTGGTTGGTTGAGGTAACACATGTTGTCGGCGCATTGCGCCATACACGCGTCGACGTCGAGATCGTCCCAACCTTTAAGGAACGCGCGCACGACTGCCTCGTTGCGCGCGACTTTTGCGTCTTTATCGTCTGCCATCGATCTGTCCTCACCGGTGGCGCAATGCCACCTGCTATTGTCCGGCCGCCACTCAGGCCACCGTGTAGTATGAATACGCTACTAGTCGAGATGCAGCGTCGGTCCACCGTTCTCAAACCACATCTTGTTGTCAAAATAGTCGCGCCAACCGCAAATCAGACCGGCGTCGTTGACGTCAAACATACCGATGCACGGCAGCTGGAGGCCCCAGCCCTTACCGTCAAAGTCCCAAAAATCCATACGCTCTGTCATCACCGTGTTGCCGTAACCGAAACAGTTGCGCAGCTCCCAGTTAACCGCGCACGACAATTCCATAATCCCTGCGACAATCTTGCGCACATCGGCCTGGCCGACAACCGGATCCAGGGGCTGGTTGATGTAGACGATGTCATCAGACAAACAAGACATCGTCCAATCCGGATCGACCGCTCCCCAGGCATCGATAAACTCGCGCACTTTGGCAACGTTGCGCTTGACCGTTTCCGAGTCCGACATAAGGCCTCCCGTTAGGCTCACTGGTAAAAAAGCTAAGTATCGACGATAGGCGGGCCAGCGCTGCGAGCCAAGAGACAATCCTGCCAATTTCTGTTACTTTGATGACACACTCCGAACATGCCCAGACGACAAATGGACACAGCCTCCATTGAACAACTGCCCATGCCGATTACTTACGGCCGGCATTTGCTACGTCAGTTCAACCCCGAACAACTTCTCGCGGGCACCGGCTTAACACCAGCGGATCTCGAAGATCCTGGCCGCCACATCACGGTGCGGCAGGCCCTGCAGTACATCCACAACACCATCGCATTAGCGGCAGAACCGCATTGGTACCTGAGCTGGGCCAGCACCCTGACCGATCACTTTCACGGCCCCATCAGCATCGCCTTATTGAGCGCGCCAACACTCGGTGACGGCATCGATGCCTTTCTGCGCTATTTCCCCGGGCGCATTCCCTACATGCATATGCAGGGCCGGCAGGATGGCGCTGACTTCCTTGCGGAACTTTGCCCGCTGATAGAACTCGGTATCGGCAAAGCCCTGCTGGTTGAAACGCCGCTCGTCATTCTTCATCAGCATCTGGACACGGTCTACGGCGTTGATTTCAGTCAGGCTCACATCCGACTTGATTACCAGGCGACGCTTGATGCGCAACACTACGAGCGCTATTTCAAATGCGAGCTGCGCTTCGACTCGAGCTGCAACGCGCTGGTAATACCGCAGGGCTGGCGGGGATTGCGCAATCTCGGCTACAGCGAATCAACCTGGGCACATGCAATCGAGCAGTGCGAAGCAACGGTGTCGTCGTCGCGAGAGCGCGAAACGCTCGGTGATATTCGCGCTTGTTTGTGTCATTCATTCGCCGATGCTGAAAGACAGCGCCCATTGCCCACCCTTGAGACCATTGCCAGCAAACTTCACCTTGCGCCGCGCACGCTGATTCGCCGACTGCGGCGTCTGGGCACGAGCTATCAGGCCATCACGGACGAATTTCTGCGCACTCGCGCCGAGGAGTTGCTGCACAACAACGGGATCACTATCAAGGAAGTCGCGCTCAGTCTCGGTTTCGACAACCCCGCCAATTTTGGCAAAGCATTCAAGCGCTGGTGCGGTGTATCACCCGGCCAGTATCGTTCCAGCCTGAGTCATGGACGGCGTCACGTGCGTTCGTAGCGTGGGCTGGAGGACACCGATTTATTCTGTCACCCAAGGAGTAGGCGGACATGCTGATGGCGATTATAGAATATGAAATGAACGCTGGCGTGGAAGAAGAGTTTGGCGGTTTGATCGCAGGGCTCAACGCGCAACTCGAAACCATCGACGGCTTTATCAGCGCCGACCCCGCCAGTAGTCTGAATCACGCTGGTCTGATGTATGAGATTTCATACTGGCGCGATGCTGACGCGCTCGCAGTATGGGCGGCCGACCCGCTCCATCAGCAAGCGATGCAGGCCGGTCGTGAGCGATTGTTGAAGTGGTATCGGATCCGCGTCGCGGAAGTCGACAGGGACTGGTCAGTCGGTGACATTCGAGCCGACAACCCAGCGGCGGCTTAGTGGCGCCGCGTTAGTTCCCGCCCGCCCCTCGCAGCGAATTGCGAAGGGCGTACAATCAAAGACGAAAAATAGAGAGAGACGAACATTATGAGTGCCAACCCGAAACCCATGCAGCCCGGCTTCGACTTGTACGATCACGAGATTACGTGGCTTCCGTTTGCCGGCATCGAAAACCTTGAACTGTCGCTCTTCGATCTCGACGAAGAGCGCAAAGTGGTTGATTTAATCGTACGCTTTGCGCCGAACGAGACCGTCACCATGCACAATCACCTGGCGCAGACCAATATGTTGATCATCCAGGGTGAGCTACGCATGTATGAGCCAGACGGCAGCATCCGCGAAGTGCGCCCTGCCGGCCGTTACTACCGTGGCACCACCGGCGACACCCACAGCGAAGGCGGCGGTCCCGAAGGTGCGGTGGTGTTCTACAGCATGCGCTGTGACAGCGGGCCGAACATACTCGAAGTGATGGACGACAGCGGCACCGTGCAAGCGATCCTCACGATGGATGATGTACGCGGCGCATGGGACGCTCAGCAAGCCATGTAGCTTGAATACGATGCGAAAGGAGGGCACGGAGCCGACTTATTCTAGTCGTTCCGTGCCCTCTGACGACTTGCCAATAGAGGAGGCCTGCGATGGCTGAAGCGATTATCCTTACGCCTGAGACGCGTCCGCGCGAACTCAACGTGATCGGTGAAAAAATCACCATCCTTGCAAACAAAGCACAGACGGACGGCTACGAATTGTTCCTGCAAGACGGCGTCGCCGGAGTCGGCGCACCACCGCATTCTCATGGTTGGGACGAATCATTTTTTGTTCTCAAAGGCAATATCGATTTTGGTGTCGGCGAGAAGTCGATGATCGCAACCCCAGGCACGCTGGTGCATATCCCGGCAGGCACGACGCACTGGTTTACCTTTCAGGATGACGACGGCGAAATGTTGTCCATCACGGGTGTCGGCAGCGGCGCATCCGAATTTTTCTCACAAATCGATCGCGACGTGGCCGGTCCGGAAGATGTCGAAAATCTTGGCAAGGCGGCTCACGACCATGAGGTCACGTTCCCGGGCGCGCCTGGGTAATCTAATTCGATAAACCCGGCATAGAGTCCTTGCCGTCGCGCGCATCAAGGCGCCCTCCTGATGGTATTGTGTCGCCGCGTCGGACCAATCAGGAGTCAGCGCTTTGAGCTCGGACGTTCTCTACGATACGAACAACGCGATAGCCACGATCACCCTTAATCGGCCGCGCTTTTTCAACGCTCAGAGCTGGAAGCTGCTCGAGGAACTGGACTTAGCGCTCGAACGCGCCGCCGCGGACCCGAACGTTCGTGTTGCCGTGGTGCGAGGTGCCGGTAAACACTTCTCATCCGGGCACGATCTCGGCACACCTGAACAACTCGAAGACGAAGCCAGCCGCGCAGGGATCGTCGGCCGCGGTGAAGGCATCGAGTTCTATGAACAGTTCCGTAAAGTGAATCTCGACTTCACCCTCAAGTGGCGCAACCTGCCGATTCCAACAATCGCCATGGTGCAGGGTTACTGCATTTACGGCGGCTGGATGATCGCGGCATCGATGGACGTCATTTTCGCGGCGCGCGATGCGCAGTTTCTCGCCGGCCTGTTCGAATACTTCTCAGTGCCGTGGGACATCCCGGTGCGTAAAGCGAAAGAACTCATTCTCGAAAGTCGCTTTATCGACGCCGAGGAAGCCCACGCGCTTGGCCTCGCCAACCGCGTCTACGACCTCGATCAACTCGAAACGGAAACCTATAACTACGCCGCCCGTATCGCCGAGAATCCACGCGCCGCAGTACGCATGGGCAAACTCGCCGTGAATAAGGCTCAGGACGCACAAGGCTTTAGCGCCAACATGGAGGCAGCTTTCGCCGATTTCATGCTTGCCCATCACACCGGTAACGGCTGGCAACGCACTGAAGAGCGCCGCCTCGGCGGTGTCGATCTCGCGCTGCGGGGCTTACGTGGCGAACGGGCTGGCCAGACACCAACATCCTCGCCCAAGGCGAAAGACAGCTAAATAAACTCTGCTGTTGTCCAAGGGCGAGATCGCTTAGTTTGATAGCCATTCACGCGGCGTAATGACGTCCATGATTTTACTTTGCAAGGGAGATAACAATGGCCGGTGGCGATAAAAACAAGGGACCTTCAAAGGTCGGGCAAATCGCAGAAAAAGTATTCGCCGATTTGGGCGGCGCGATGAATACCGGCATGGTGTGGCTGGGCGACGAGATGGGGCTGTACCGCGCTATGCACAAGGCCGGGCCGCTCACCAGTACCCAACTGGCCGACAAGCTAGATATGTCCGAACGCTGGGTTCGCGAGTGGCTGCACGGTCAGGTGGCTGCCGGTTACATCGAATACCCCGGCAATGAAAAGTTTCTGTTGTCCGATGAGGCAGCAATGGTACTCGCCGATGAAGCCAGCCCGGCATTTTGTGCCGGCGGCGTCAGTCACATCCCGCAACTGATGGGCGACGTACTGCTGCGCATTCCGGAAGCGTTCAAAACCGGCGTTGGCTTGACTTATGACGAACTCGGCCCGGAGGCTGCACGCGGTGTCGAGCGCTTGCTCGCCCCATGGTTTCGCCACAAATTAGTACCCGTCGCCCTGCCCGCTCTGGACGGCGTGGTGGCAAAACTCGAGCAAGGCGCACGGGTCGCCGATCTCGGCTGCGGCGCCGGGGTTGCCTTGCTTGAAATTGCTAAGGCCTATCCAAAATCGGAACTGCATGGCTACGACATTTCGCAGTACGCGCTCGAACGCGCGGCCGCGAATAAGGCTGCAGCTGGAGTCAGCAACGTGACCTTCCACGACGCAAAAGTTGAACCGATGCCGGGTGACGCCAGTTTCGATTTCATTACCACCCTCGATTGCATTCATGACATGGCGCATCCGAGCGACGCAATTCGCGCCATCAGAAACGCGATCAAGCCGGACGGCACCTGGTTCATCGCCGACATCCACTGCGGCGAATCACTGGAAGAGAATCTGGAAATGGCGAATCCGATGTTGCCGATGCTGTACGGCTTCTCGGTGCTGTGCTGTATGTCGTCCAGCCTTTCAACCCCCGAGGGCGAGGGTCTGGGCACGGTAGGATTCGGCGGCGCGATGGCGAAAAAAATGACCGGCGAAGCCGGCTTCTCAAAGTTCAAAATGCACGACTTCGACAATCCGTTAAACGCTTACTATGAGGTTCGAGTCTAATCAGGCGGAACGCTTAACGCGCGCAGACCGACACAACAAGTAGCGTGCCTGCCGATTAACGCGGCAGGCACGCAATCTACTCAATTCCTCTAAAACGCTCAGGCGGCATCGAAGCGCGCCTTGTTCTCGACCATCCACCTTTCCCTATCTTGTTTACCGTGAGACGGGTCGGACATGACGTCTGCATGCGCGTCGCGGTAATGGGGCTGCAGGGCCATCATCCATTCTTCAAACGTGTCCCCAGCGACGGTCGCATGGCACAAATCGCATTTGAGTGTTTTCATCGCCATCAGCCATCCAGGAATCGACGCGCAAATTAACACGCGCCGACGCCTCGCCCTTCGCTTGCCATGAACGGCTAGTGATTTCCCCAACGACATGTAATCGACCATCCAACCGACCAACTCGTTCGACGTTCGAAATTCATACGAATGAAAAAGCAATAAGTGGAACGGTCCGACACCCTGTTTAGCCGAACATCGCAGCTGCTAACTAATTCCAGCAATGCGAGACAGGCGAGACAACAGGAGTAGATCACCAATGAACGTATTACTTAACAAAGTCGCCATTGTGGTGGGGGCGAGTTCCGGCATCGGTTATGCGACGGCAAAACTATTCGCCGCCGAAGGCGCCAGCGTCGTCGTCGCGGCAAGGCGACAGGCTGAGCTTGACGGATTGGTTGATGAAATTACCCAATCAGGCGGCACCGCGATTGCACATGCCGGCGACGTCCGAGACGAGTCGTTTGCCAAAGCGCTGGTAGACCTCGCCTGCGAACGGTTTGGCGGGCTCGACATCGCGTTCAATAACGTCGGCACGCTGGGGCCAATGGGACCTACACCGGACGTCTCTCTGGCAGATTGGACGAAGGCCGTGGAAACAAACCTGACGAGCGCGTTCCTGGCCGCCAAGTATCAGGCGCCAGCCATGGTTGCACGCGGCGGTGGATCGCTCATTTTTACCTCGACCTTTGTCGGGCATACAGTCGCTTTCCCGGGTATGGTGACTTACGCCGCGAGCAAATCCGCATTGATTGGGCTGGCACAGGCGCTCGCGGTCGAGTTTGCGATGCAGGGCGTTCGCGCCAACGCCATTCTTCCGGGTGGCACGGATACGGCGATGTATCGCGAGATGAACGACACCAAGGAAGCTCAGGACTTCGTGATCAGCCTGTATCCCGGACGCCGGCTGGCAACGCCCGAGGAGATGGCGCAGTCGGTGCTGTACCTGGCTTCGGACGCGTCATCGTTTACCACCGGCAGCGCGATGCTGGTGGATGGCGGCGTATCGGTTAATCGGACATGAACTCAGCAGCGAGCGGCGTACCGGCAACACAATCCGCCACTGCGCATGCCTATCGCAGCACCGTGTACGACCATAGCGCCGACGCAATCTGGGCCGCAATACGGGACTTCAACAGTTACCCGGACTATATCGAGGGGGTCACCGAGAGCTACCTCGAAGATGACAAAGCGGGCGATGAAGTCGGCTGCGTGCGTCGCTTTGTCTACAACGGCACCACCATCCGACAGCGCCTCGTCGGGCATTCAGACGCCGAGCGCTGGTTCACCCATACGGGTTGTGAACCACTGCGGTGGCCATGGGAAGGTCAACAGGCGGGACCGATTGACTACTACCTCAATCGCGTGCAGATAACGCCCGTCACGGATACCGGCCAGGCGTTTGTGGCATGGTCTGTCGAACACCGCTGTGCACATCCTGATGATCTGAAACGCTGGAAAACGTTTTTTGACGAAAGTATCCCCGAGTGGCTCGCGTCGCTCAGACGATATATGGCGCGCCAGGACGCTTAATCTGAACGTAGGTAGTTTTGCCATGTGCTGAAACCAGGGTGTCGGTAAATGTTCAGGTACATCTGCCGACACCGGGTTTGCTCACTCCGGTGTCTTCGTTCGTTATAGTGCGTAGCTTGGAACCCAAGCGACGGAGAACCACGCGTGAGCCGAATAGACGTAGACGACACCATCAAGAAAGTGGAACAGGGCGAATTGCCGGGATGGATCGCAGACCATTTGCGTGCTTATAACGAATCCGGTGGCCGCGAGGGTCACCTATGGGATTCAAGTGCCGCGGGTGGCAAAGGCTTGCTGCCTTGTTTGCTATTGCATTGCGTCGGCCGGCGCAGTGGGCGCGCCATGGTGCATCCGTTGATTTATGGCCGTGATGGCGACGCGTATGTCATCGTCGGCTCCAAGGGCGGTGCCGAGACTCAGCCCGGCTGGTACTTCAACTTGCTCGCGCAACCTAATGTGACCATTCAGGTCGGAACCGAGGAATTTCAGATCTGCGCCCGCGTGATCGAGGGCGAAGAGCGAAAACGCGTGTGGGATCAGATGGTAGAAATATTTCCGCCCTATACGGACTACCAGGCCAAAACTCAGCGCGAGATTCCGATTTTTATGCTCGAGCGAACCTAGTCAAGCGAAAAACGAAAGCGCATGGCGCGACGCGGCGAGTGCGACAGAACAAGCGAAACCTGTCGCTGCGTTTCATCGTCAACATTGTGAGGGTACGAGCTACCACCGTGCCCCCACGATTCTATTGATTCAGGAGCATCAATGACCGCCCCCTACATTCTCCACGGTGCACCATTCAGTCTGTTCACCCGCAAACTGGAAGCGGCGCTGCATTTCTATCAGGCACCGTTTCAACATCAGGCTCTGACTATCGGCGCGAGCGACGGGCCAGGCCTGCGCGCTGGCACCCATCAAATTCCGGTGTTGGAAACGCCTGAAGACTGGATGCTCGCCGACACGACACCAATTCTCGACTTACTCGACGCACGCTTTCCAAGTCGTCGTATGTTTCCTGACGGTCCACTCGGGGTGTTGGTGCATATCGTCGAAGAGGTTCTCGATGAATGGACCGCGCGCGTAATGGTGCACTTTCGTTGGCACTATGAAGACAATGTCCGACATATCGTCGGCGAGTTCCTCGGTCGCGAAGTCAGCATCGAAGAAGCCAAACGTCATCCGCTCGCCCAATGGGGTCCGCGCGCCTGTCGAGCAACGGGTACCGAGTCACCTTTTCATCGGGCTGCGGTGGAACGTGAATTCTTTGCCGTTCTCGCTGCACTCGAGCAACAACTGGGTGAGACGCGCTACGCGCTCGGCGAGCGGCCCTGCGCCGTAGATACGAATCTTCTGGGTGGTCTACGCGCCCATGTGAATAACGATCCGTTACCCGATTTGTCGGCTTATCCGAGCTGTACGGCCTGGGACACCCACTGTACCGAGGCGTGGGCCGCCGACGGCGCACTCGCTGAGTTTCCGAACAGCACACCCTTTGCCCAACACATCTTGAAACTCGCGCGCGATGAATATCTTCCGTTTTTACTCGGCAACGCCGCAGCTCTGGCCGCGGGCCATAAGGCGTTCACGATTGAAACCTATGGCGAGCCATTGAGTTATCTGACGCGCAGCTACCCGGAACGATCACGACGCATGGTGCAGGCACGTATTCGCGATCGCCTCAGCAACCAACAGCGCTCCACAGTAACGGCCTGGTTAAACGAAGTCGGACTCGCAGCCGCCTTCGCGCCCTGAGGACCACAAAAACCCGTCACTCGCAGCATGGACTTCACTGCCTCAATCTAGTCTACTGATGCCCTGCTGCCGTACTCACGACACGAACCAGAAACCGGCATCGCAGAACGTAGAAGCGCCGGGCACAACCCCTCGTAATCTCCAGGAAACCGACCATGCCACTAACGGTAGATTCCAGTCTGACCGACTGGCGTGCCGAAGCGCTCAAATTCGAAGCTGAAATCAAACGAGCGATCATCGGTCAGGACGAAGCCATTCGCCTGCTCGCCATCGCCGTGTTCGCGCGCGGGCATATCCTCCTGGAGGGTGATGTCGGGGTTGGCAAAACGACATTGCTGCGCGCCGTTGCGCGAGTGCTGGGTGGCGATTTCGAACGCATCGAAGGCACCATCGATCTGATGCCGAACGATCTCATCTACCACACTTATATCAACGAACAGGGGCGCCCGGCCGTCGACCCCGGCCCGTTACTGAAGCACCAAGAGAACCTCGCAACGTTTTTCTTTAACGAGGTGAATCGTGCGCGACCACAAGTTCATTCTTTGCTGTTACGCGTTATGGCCGAACGCAGCGTCACCGCGTTTAATCGCGAATACTATTTCCCCCACGTACAGGTGTTCGCCGATCGCAACCGGGTAGAGAAAGAAGAAACTTTCGAATTGCCGGCCGCCGCGCGCGATCGTTTCCTGATGGAATTGAACATTACGATGCCGGCCGATCGCGACCTGCAGCGCCAACTGATGTTCGATACACGCTTTTTCGATGTTGATGCGCTAATCGGTGGACTGAGAGCTGGTGTGCTGCCGTTCACGGAACTTAACGGCGTGTCGGCCACTATCCAGCAGCACATCACGACCAGCCCAACGATCGAACGCTACGCACTCGATTTGTGTAGCGCAACCCGCGCGCCGCAGGAGTTTGGAATCACGATCGACGGTGTTGATATGGCGAAACTCGTCCTGTCCGGCGTTAGTCCGCGCGGTATGGGGATGCTCATGCGTGCGGCGAAGGTCGCGGCCTGGCTGCACGATCGGGACGCGTTGGTGCCGGAAGATATTCACGCCGTTGTCACGCAAACGATCGCCCACCGCATTTTCTTCAGCCCGGTGTACGAATTACGCCGCGCCGAACTAGTCAGTGAACTGATGACACGTATCCTCGAGACCGTTGCTTCACCCTGACATGACGACCGCGGAACTTCACTACAAAATCGACTGGCGTGCCAGCGGCCATTACCCCGGCCATCATGCCAGCATGCAGAAAGGCGGTGGGCTGCAATTTCGCAATCACGCGGCGCTGATTAATGCGCCAGATCCGCGCCGCTTTGATGTCCACGCCAGCCTGCGCGACCCGTTCGAACAAGTTCAGGTACGGGTATATCGTCAGACCAGCGCGATTCCCGTCTATGTGATTGCCGATCTATCAGCATCGATGAGTTTTGTTGGCGCCAGCGCCAAAATGCACGTCATGGCAGATTTCGTCGCCGGCTTGAGTGACTCCGCGACCCGTACCGGCGATCGCTTTGGCTTTGTCGGTTGTGCTGAAGCAACTTCAGACGAATGGTTATTGCCCGCCACGATGAACCGCGCTGCTGGCGCCGAACTCGCTGAAAGATTGCGCGCTTACCAGCCCAGGGGGCTCAGTTCGCAGGCGCTGCTTAGTGCGGCCGATAGCCTGGGTGGCCGTCGTGCACTGGTTTTTCTGGTCTCGGACTTCCATTTCCCCGCGCCTTTGCTAGCGCAGGTCCTATCCGCACTGGCCTATCACGACGTGGTCCCAGTGATGCTCTGGGACCGACACGAACACGAGCGCTTGCCGCGCTTCGGGCTGGTCCGGGTGTTCGACCACGAGACGCATGGCAGTCGGCTGCTACTGATGCGCCCAGGCTTGCGCCGGCGCATCCAGGAGCGGTTCGCGGTTCAACGTAAACAGCTGTTTGACGTGTTTGCACAACATGGTCGTCTGCCATTGCTTATGGAAGACGGATTCGACGCCGATGAGGTGACCCGCTATTTCTTCGGCTAGGACAACGCCAAGGAGGTGGCTCCGCGCTGCGGCCGGATTGTTGCTCGCAGGACTGTGCTTCAGTATCAACGTGTACGCGGATGAAACCGCTGCCGAAAGGATGGATGTCGAGCAACCGCGTGCCTTCGGGTATGTCATTGGCGACAAATTCGAGCGCAGGGTGCGCTTGCAATTACGCAAGCCCTATCGACTTGTTGCGGAACGACTTCCGCGTTCAGGCAGGCTAACGGAGTGGCTTGCCATCGAACAACCGCAATGGGACGAAGCGCAAAGCAATACATCTACGCGCTACGACATTCGTTTTGTCTATCAACTCGTCAACATCAACGCAGACATGGACAGCGTCGCAGTCCCCGACCATCTGTTGCATTACAGCGATGGCAAGGAAACACTCAAGGTCCTGATTCCGGCGAGCCGGGTTGGGGTGTCTATGTTGCGCACAACTGGCAATGCCGAACTGCAGGCGAATCGAGCGCCACAGCGTGTGCCATTCGTCTACGCTTCGATCGCCATTGTCGGCGGGCTGTTGATAACCGCGTTGTTGGTGCTGGCCTGGTTACAGTGGGGTTTACCGTCACCCGCTCGCCTCACGCCGTTCAGGAACGTGCATCGGCGCCTGCGCAAAGTGGCACAGCGGGACTGGGACGATGAACAGTATCGTGATGCCCTGCGGAGTATTCATGCCGCGTTTAACGACACCGCCGGTCGCATCGTTTTCGCGGAAACGTTGGCCGAATTTTTCGCTGCCCATGAGCGCTTCGAACCCTTACACGAAGCCGTTACGCAGTTCTTCCTGCGCTCAAGAGTCTGTTTTTTTGAAGATGGCGCGTCAGAATACGCTGAGCGTTATCGGCCCTCAGAGCTGCTTGAGTTTGCAGCGCGCTGCGCTGACATGGAACGTGGCCTCGGTTGATGTACGGCTTTGTCGATCCACTGGCACTCCTGTTGCTGCCGCTGGCAGTGATACCGCTCGTTGCACGCAACCAGAGCACGGTGGCCTACTCCTCATTAGCGATGTTGCCGCCCGACCGCGGGTCCGACATTATCGACTGGGCATTGCGCGTGCTTGCGGCGCTAAGCCTTATCGCGATCATTGTCGGTATCGCTGGCTTGTTTCGTTCCGAGCAATCGGTGCCGCGCATTGGCCAGGGCGCGCAAACCGTCATCCTGATCGATAGCAGCGGCAGCATGGACACCGGTTTCGCCGACGCCAACAAAGCGCGTGTCGCCAAATGGGGTACCTATATATCCAAAGGTCAGATAGCGCGCCAACTACTCGCACAATTCGCCGAGCAACGCCCGCAGGACATGTTTGCCCTGTTCCTGTTCTCTGGCAATCCAATACCCGTCTTACCACTGACCGCAAAGCAGGACGTCATCCAGGCTGCCATCAGTGCCGGCACCATCGAACGCGGCCTCGCTTCAACCGATCTTGGCACCGGGCTGATCCGCTCTCTGAATTTTTTCGAAGGCAAGCCGTTCACGGGTTCGCGCATTGTGATGCTGGTTTCAGACGGCGCAGCACAGCTCACCATACCGGTTCAGGACCAAATCAGAAATTTGCTGGAAAAACATCGGGTGACTTTGTACTGGATCTACCTGCGGTCATGGAACAGTCCCGGATTGTTCAAGACCATCGACGTCGAAACGGCGAAACAGACAGCTCCTGAGCAATTGGTGCATAAATTCTTTGCCGAAATGGGTCTGCCTTATCGCGCGTTTTCTGCAGAGAATCCGAAGAGTCTGCAAGAGGCGATTGCGGCCGTAGACCAATTACAAAATTTGCCTATCCGCTATATGGATATCGTGCCGAAACAGGACTTGTCCGGGCGCTGCTTCGCAGTGGCCCTGATGTTGCTGGCGGCTCTGACCGCGGCAAAACTGAGCGAACTGCAACGATGGCACTAAAACGGCAGTTGATGTTTGCGACCCTGGCCGTTGCAGTCGTATGCGGTGTGCAATTGTCGCGCGACCTGTGGCGCCTGGTACAAATCAGTCAGTACAACAAAGCGGTCCGGGTGGCCGACTTCGCACAGGCAGCACCTTACAACGGGGAGTACGGCCTGTTTGCACAAGCTTATGCAGCGCACGAACAGGGCGAATATCAGGCAGCGCGTATCTTGTATGGCCGACTTGAACACAGCGATGACGCCAGCTTGCGCCTTGCGGCGCAGTTCAACATGGGGAATACCTACCTGCAGCAGGCTGGCGAGGTCGACATCGAGAAAGAGTCCGATCTGGCGCTGCCCTTGATTGAACTGGCAAAAGTCAGTTACCGCGATGTTTTGCGCGATGACAGCCAGCACTGGGACGCGAAATTCAATCTCGAATTCGCACTGCAATTGTCTCCCGACATAGGCGCTCAGCAATTGATCGAACTGGAGGGACGACGTAACCCCATCCGCACGATGATCGCCATCGACCCTGAGAACGAATTGCCGTGACCCAGCACTACCGGACGCAGCTGCTGTTGTTGCTGATGGCCGGACTCGCACTCGGGGCGACCTTCACCGAGCCGACGCTTGAACTGGAAAGGCCGACTTACCGTTACGTGTTTGTGTTCGATATTACGGGCAGCATGAATGTTCAGGATGTTGGCACCACAACACAACCAATGAGCCGGCTTGAGTACGCCAAGCAGATGACCTTACAGACCCTGAAGCGTATGCCGTGTGGCACTGAGGCGGGCTTGGCTTTATTCACCGGGCATCGGGCGTTTCTGATGATCACGCCAGTTGAAATTTGCGCCAACTATCGGGAGTTATCCGTCGTACTGAGCAATATCGACTGGCGCATGACCTGGGAGGCCCGTAGCGAGGTGGCGAAAGGTTTGTTCAAAAGCCTCGAATTACTGACGTCCGTCGCCGGCGCGCCACGTCTGGTTTTCGTGACAGACGGCCACGAAGCACCGCCTTTGAATCCGGATGTTCCGCCGCAATTCCGTGGCGAAGTCGGCGCAGTCAATGGCGTGATCGTCGGCGTTGGCGGCGCCAAACTGGTGCCGATCCCGAAGTTCGATAAGACCGGCGCGCCGGCAGGTTTTTGGCAGGCCGATGAAGTCATGCATATCGATACCTTCAACGCCGAGCGCATTGAGCGCGACGGTGGTGCACCTATCACCAGCGGCACAGAGCATCTGTCCTCACTGCGCGAAACGTACCTCGAAAATCTTGCCGCCGACACCGCCCTTGGCTATCACCACCTCGTCGGCACCGGTGCATTCGAAGAGGAATTGAAAAGCGCAGAACTCGCGCTGCCCAAAGTCGTCACCACCGACATTCGAGCCTGGTTCGGTCTGCTGGCCCTGGGCGCCTTTGTCGCGTCGCTGCTGGTCGGTTCTCGCGACAAGCTACGCCTCGCGAACCGTTCACCGGATCGGCGCTAGCGCCAGAATCCGGGCAACCGGGCACCGCCACCTTGACGTCGGCACGAGAACTCGCAACGCTAACGATGAGAGAACTCGCCGGGAACCACACTATGGCCACTATCACTTGTCGCTGTGCCGCTGTACACATCGCTTTTTATACCGACGAGGATTTGTTCCGGCTGCAATGCTGTTGCCACGATTGCAGCGCGGGCCTGTGGTATGCACATAAGCGCGGTGGACCGGCACCGCCGGCACATCAATGCGTCGACACGAGCTGGTTCCCGAACAACTTTGAAATCCTGAGGGGCGAGGACAAGATTGGAGCGTTTTTGAATTTCGAAGACGCGGATACGACGCGCTTCTTCTGCACCGCTTGCTGGACGCCTTTGCTAGGCGATCACCCTGCTTACGAGGGCGCCGTGATCGTAACCCAGGTGAATAACTACGTGACGTTTGCCGGCCTGCAGAACGCGACCCTGATGGCCCCGCAGGCGCGGCATTTCACCAGGGACGTCGCGAGCGATCAGTTCCCAGACCTGCCTGCGTGGAGCGGTAAATCTGACCAGGTATACCAGGGTGTGGCGGAGCTATTGATGGCAAGCTTTCCAAGTATGCTGGCAGCCGGTGGCGCGGGCGCCGAGATGAATACGCAAATATTACTGCAGCGTATCGGCGGCGCGTTTGTGCCGGACAACGAGCCACGTCTGTCCGAAGGGCCGGCGACGATGCGCCAACAGGCTGACAATGCAACGACAGATCCGAACGTTTAGTTCGGGACGCGCGTGTCGGCCACCATCACCGCCGTCTCCGCGACGTAACCGGCGTAGCGGAAATCCCGAATCGTACTGATTTCGCCATCGAACCAGTCAAGGAGAACGAAATACTCTGCAGCTGCGCCGCGTTGGCCGCTATCGCTTACCAGCACCGCCGCGCGGCCGTCTGCGTAACCTAAGCTCATTCGCCATTGCGAAGCCCGCGCATAGTTACTGAAGTAATTGCCGACTTCCGCCTTGCCGTTCAGCGCCAGGCGGCCGACGAGATCGAGGCGAACGTCCTCGGCCAGCAAGGTCCGCAAAGCCTCGAAGTCGCGCGCATTGAAGCGCTCAATATAGGCTTGAAGTCGTGCGCGCTCAGCGCTTTCCATGCTCAGCGGCGGCGGCGCTTCGTGCTCTGCACTGAGTTCACGCAGGCGCGCGCGACCGCGGTGCAGTGCGGCTTTTACCGCCATATCGCTGGTGTCGATCAGGCGACCAATCTCTTCGATCGAGTAGCCAAGAACGTCCTTCAGAATCACGCAGCTCCGCTGTCGGGCAGCGAGGCGCATGAAAGTAGTCAGCGCTGCGGCGCTCGCCTGGGCGCGCGCGTGCTCGTCTTCCGGACTGTCGGCGAGCACATCGTCAACGTCAGGCAAATCACGCTCGCGACGGCGGCGCCGAAGAAAATCGAGAGCCGCGTTATGGGCAATGCGAAACATCCAGGCCTCCACATTCTCAATGTCGGTCGCCGCGTCGAGAGCCACGAAAGCTTTCGCGAGCGCTTCCTGCACAACATCTTCGCCATCGACCGACGAGCCTGTCATGCGTGCACAATATCGGTGTAACTTAGGTCTTAGGGTCGGCACGAGGCGCTCAAAATCGACGCGTGCCTGAGTGGGGTTCTGCGGCGTATGTTCGTCGGTCATTGGTGAAGTCTACAGCGCTTCCAAACCCTGACCCGATATCGCAAAACCCGTGCCAGATTCAATTTTTTCAGAGCCGAGGATTTCCAACGCAGCACTGGCTACGTCGACGGGTGTGATCGCCGGATTGAAGCGCGTGAGAAACTCGGCCACCGAAATGCCGGCACGCACAGCATAAGCTTCGGCAGCGGCACGACCGATCTCGGTTTCGCCCATGATTTGTTTAATCACGAGGGTCGCAAAGTGAATGCCGAGACCGTTGTTATCCGACTCACTCTGCGCGTAGTTAGTCAAAAACATCTGCATGCGCTTCGCGCCTGCATAGCCGCCCGAGGCGGGTGAGCCACCAAGTCCCGCCCCGCTACTCAGCACCAGAACTTTCGACCCGGGCTTAAGCGGGCTCAGGACAGCCGCTTTGCAGAATGAAAAGGTGCCTTTGGTGTCAGTTTCCCAGGGTAGCGAGAAATCCGACCAGTTCATGTCCTGGAATGAACCGGTTTTAGGGCTGGCACCACCGGCGACAATGAGGATATTGGGCTGCATGCGTGCGAATGCTGCGGCGGGCGCCTGCGGGTCCTGCATGTCTGCGACCAGCGTCTGCGTCCCCGGGATCTCGCGCGCCAATGTCGCCAACGCTGATTCGTTGCGACCGAGCGCAAGTACCTGTGCGCCCGCTGCAACCAATTGACGAACGATTTCTCGCCCCACTCCCCGGCTGGCACCCACGACGATTGCGCGTTGCTGATCAAATTGCGACATATCTGATTCCTCGTTTTTTGTGTTCGCTTCTTTCATGACGAACCGTGCCGCGAAAAGGATGCGGTAAACAACAACGAAGATCAGAAATTCGGCGTCTCGCCCTCTCGTCGACGCGCACCATGCAGCAAGTTGCGCAAGCTCAAATGCGATAGTCCGTACGGCACGAGACTACCTTCTCAAACGCGAACCATTGCGCTGTAGAGAGAGACCCGGGGTGAATTAATGGGCGTAGGCGCCATCGGGAACCCATCTTGCGATGTCGGTAGTCGGCCGCTAGGGCGTCCCGCACAACATCGGCACGGCTGTCTTCACCAATCGCTTCAGTGAGGTTTGCGATTCACCTGCTCGAGAACGGATGGCGAGCGTATGCAGGATCCCCTGCGCAAGTTTCGCCACGGATTTGATATCGGCATCAGCGGGATAGTGGCCGGCGAGTTGGGCCTCGCGCAATTTGGCCTCGAAAAGCCCATCGAGCTCCGCGAGCAATGCGGCCATGTCTGCGTGGATCTCGGGATGGTTGAGCGCTTCCACCGGTGCCGTACAAAACATAAAACATCCACGTGCCGGTTGCTGAGCAAAGTACACGCTAAGGGCAGTGAGGTAGGCGTTCGTCAGGGCGGTTTTCAAATCCGGCTCGTCGACAACCAATTCGCGCATTGCAGCGCGTAAATGTTCAACAAAAAACTGCAACGCCTGGCGGTACACCGCTTCTTTGTCGCCGAACGCGTTGTAAATGCTTGGCCGGTTCATTTGCATCGCGAGCGCGAGTTCATCCAGCGATGCGCCACTGAAACCTTTTCTCGAAAAGATATCGACGGCGCCCGCCATTGCCTGCTCGTGCGTGTATTGCCGCGGCCGGCCGCGTGCCCGCTTATTCATTAATGTACCAATTCGCAAATAATTGCTTTAATATTATTCGAAACAGTATATAAATAACTCATACGGGGCCGCCAGTCTTACTTTGGGCCCCAACTGAAATTCCGGAGGACACCATCATGGCCATCATCGAAAACCCGCCCTCAAGTCTCGTCCCTCAGCTGCAGGGTGTCCATATGTTTGGCTTTGACGGCGCCCCCTGCTCTCAGCGGGTGAGCTTCGCGCTGGCTGAGAAAGGCCTGCTACGCGGCAAAAAAGTACCACACCTGTCGGCCGCCGCCGCGCACCTTCAAGCCCGCGACGGCACCTATACGTTTCGTCCGGTGTCACTGATAAAACATGACAACCTGACAGCGGACTACGCGGCCATCCAACCGCACATGGTGGTGCCGGCGCTCGTTCATGATGGCGTGTTACATATCGAATCGATGGATATCGTCGCCTACCTGGACGAGATTCGCCCCGAGAATCCACTGTTACCGACCGACCCGACCCGCGCTGCGCTATGCGACGAACTGATCGAACTTGGCAAGTCGCTGCATGTCTCAGTTCGCCACGTCACCTTCAACTGGACGCTCGGTAACCTCGCCAAAACCGATGCGAAAACCGAGGCTGAAGTCAGACGTCTCGAACAAGCCGATTCGCCGGAAAAGCTCGCGGATTTTTACCAGCATTTCAACAGTGATGCGATCGCTGCTACCACCTTTATCGAACACCTCGGCAAACTGGAACAAGGCTACGGAGAACAGAACGTCAGATTGCGCGACTCAGGCCAGCCCTTCCTGACTGGCCAGACTTTCTCGGCGGCAGATATCATCTGGGGCATCAAGGTGCTGCGTTTGTACGAATGCGGTTACCCCTTCGCGAGCAATTTCCCCGACTTGGCGGCGTGGTTCGAACGGGTTCGTGCACGGCCTGGTTTCAAGGATGGTGTGATGGCGAACCATCGCCTGTTCCATACCGTGTTTCGTTTAAAGGCCCGTGTCGAACATTTGTTCGGCGGTGGTATCAGCAAAAGCAGCCGCGCGGCTGCATAACTTACGTGGAGAGTGCTATGACAACACCGTTGAATGTTGGCATTTACGTGTTCGAAAACATGACGATGCTGGATGGTTATGCACCACTGCAGATTTTGTCGCTGGTCGAGCAATTCAACTGCTTTACGTTTGCGCGCAGCACTGACCCTGTACGCTGCGACAGCGGGGTGATGCTGATGCCCCAGTACAGTCTCGATGACTGTCCGAATCTGGATATCCTGATCATGCCGGGTGGTGGCGACGTGTTGCCGCCGATGGTCGACGCTGACTTGATGACTTTCCTGCGCGGACCAGCAAGCCAGGCCCGCTACATCACCTCCGTTTGCAGCGGCGCACTTATCCTCGCGGAGGCCGGCTTGCTGGACGGTTTTAAGGCGACCACACACTGGGCATGGGTGGGCGATTTAAAAACTCACTTCCCCGCGGTTGAAGTCACGGACGGACGGGTTGTGGTGGACCGCAATCGTATTACGGGCGGCGGCATCACAGCGGGAATCGATTTCGCGCTAACCCTGATCGCCGAAGTACTGGACCCCATCCAGGCGCAGGCCATCCAGTTACTGGTCGAGTATCGTCCGCAGCCCCCCTTCGATGCCGGCTCTCCGACCACGGCGCCGCCACCAATCGTGGACGCTGTGACTCAGCAAATCGACGTCGTTATGACGCCGCTGCGTGCACATCTGGCGGGCAAAACGAAAGCCGCCGCTACCTCTGCCTGATCGCGGTCGCTGCCTCAGCCGCGTCCAATGTAGGGCATCGCGGTCGCTGCCTCAGCCGCGTCCAATGTAGGGCATCGCGGTCGCCATCACGGTCATGAACTGAACGTTGGCATTCAGAGGCAGTTCTGCCATATGCAGGACCGAACTCGCGACATTGGCAACGTCCATGGTCGGCTCCGGGCCGACTGTGCCATTCGCCTGCGGCACGCCCACGGTCATCGGTGCTGCCATCTCGGTCAAGGCGTTGCCAATATCGATTTGCCCGCAGGCGATGTTGAACGGACGGCCATCGAGCGACAGCGAGCGTGTTAAGCCCGTGATCGCATGCTTGGTGGACGTATAGGGTGCGGAACCCGGCCGCGGCATATGCGCCGAAATCGAGCCGTTGTTGATGATGCGACCGCCCTGCGGCGACTGCGCGCGCATGATGCGGAACGCGGCGCGCGCGCACAAAAACGAACCGTTTAAATTCACGTTAACCACGGCCAGCCAGTCCTCAACAGCCAGTTCATCGATCGTTTGCGATGGGCGCGCCTGACCCGCGTTATTGAACAACACATCGAGGCGGCCCCAGGCCTGGTGTGCCTGCGCGAAAGCACGCTCGACTGCACCCGGGTCGGTCACATCACAGGGCAAAGCGAGTGCATTGCTGTGGCGTGCAGCAATCTCGTCGAGCAGATTGGCGCGACGGCCCATCAGCCCGACCCGATAGCCATGTTCAAGGAAACGTTCTGCGCAGGCCCGTCCAATACCGGCCCCTGCGCCGGTGATGATGATTGATTTGCTATCGTCGGCCATGCCGTTACCCTCGTTACATCGCTCGATTATGCCATGCGGAGCTGGCACGTATAGCGACACGCAAGCACGCAGAGAATGCCATGGCCGCATATCAATTTGTCGCAGTAAGCACGCTTGTAGGGGCCCTGCTGAGCAGCGGACCCGAGGCGAACGCGCGCCAGATTACAGATGCCATCAATGCACAAGCTCACCCTGGCACTGCTGGTCACGAGGCAGCGCAGTCGTTGAATGAAGCCAAGGAAACGCCCACCAAGATGCCGAACGAGAACCCATTCCTGAATCCAAGCCCACTGTTTCTTCACTACCCGGAGTTTGATCGCATCGAAGATGCGCACTATGTGCCGGCCTTCGAGACAGGTATGCGTGAGCAACTAGTCGAGATTGCGAGTATCGCGGAGCAAGCCAGTACCCCGACGGTAGACAACACACTCGTGCCGTTCGAGCTCTCCGGCCAGACCCTGGCGCGCGTGTCGCGCGTGTTCTTCGGTTTGAATAGCGCGCATACACATGATGCGATGAAAGACATTGAGACCACAGTCGCGCCACTGCTGGCCGCGCATCGTGACCAAATTCTTCTCAACCGTCCGCTGTTTTCCCGCATCGAACATCTGTATGCGCAACGCGCGGCGATGAATCTCGACGCGGAAGCACAGCGCCTGATTGAACGAACTCACTTGAATTTCGTGCGTGCTGGCGCGGCGCTTGGCGAAGAACAGCAACGGCGCTTACGCGTCATCAATACCGAACTCGCGACCCTGAAGACGCGCTTTAGTCAGAACGTTCTGAATGAGGTCAACGAACTCGCCATCGTGGTCGATCACCGCGAAGCGTTGAGCGGACTCAGCGATGCGCAAATTCAGACTGCGGCGGCTGAGGCGGAACAGCGCGACCTCAAGGGTAAATTTGTGATTCCTTTGCTGAACACCACGCAGCAACCGCTGATGTCGTCCCTGCAAAATCGTGAGTTACGCCGGCGCATGCTAGAGACATCCCTGCAGCGCGGCAGTCGCGGTGGTGACTACGACAACCGCGCTATCGTGAGCCAGACTGCGGCCTTACGCGCCGAGCGCGCAGCGTTGCTCGGTTACGCCAGCCACGCCGCCTATATGCTTGCTGATCAGACTGCGAAGACGGTGACGGCAGTGAACGAACGCCTGGCGGCGCTGGTGCCTCCGGCAGTCGCCAACGCACGCCGCGAAGCAGCCGATCTGCAGACAATCATTGATGCCGAGGGCGGTGACTTCAAACTCGCTGCCTGGGACTGGACTTACTATGCCGACAAACTGCGCTGGCAACGCTACGGATTCGATGCCGCGCAGTTGAAGCCCTATCTCGAACTCAACAGCGTGCTGCTGAATGGGGTCTTTTTCGCAGCTGAAAGAATCTACGGCATCCGCTTCGTTGAACGCTTTGATTTGCCGGTGTACCACGCCGATGTGCGGGTGTTTGAGGTATTCGATGAGAACGACGAAACGCTCGCCCTGTTTATCTTCGATGCTTACGCGCGCGCGAGTAAGCGTGGCGGCGCGTGGATGAGCGCCTACGTCGACCAATCGCACCTGGCCGACCAGCGCCCAATCGTTGCCAACCACCTCAACGTCCCTGAGCCGCCGCCGGGCGAGCCGACCTTGTTAACGTTCGAAGAAGTGACGACGATGTTTCATGAGTTCGGGCATGCGTTGCACGGCATGTTCTCCAACGTGCACTACCCGTCGTTCGCGGGCACCAGCGTGCCGCGCGATTTTGTTGAGTATCCCTCGCAAGTCAATGAGATGTGGTCGACCTGGCCGGAAGTACTCGCCAACTATGCGCGCCACTACCAGAGCAAGGCCGCGATACCGAGCGAACTGCTTGAAAAAGTGCTCGCCGCAGAACAATTCAATCAGGGCTACGCCACGACCGAGTATCTCGCTGCAGCCGTTACCGACCAGGCCATTCATCAACTCGCGACCGACCAGATCCCGGACGCGGAGCAACTCCTGCACTTTGAAACGGATGCGCTGGACCAGGCCGGCGCTGGCGTCGAACTCGTACCGCCGCGTTATCGATACGGTTACTACTCGCACATCCTCGGCGGCTATGCGGCTGGCTACTACGCCTATATCTGGAGTGAAGTGCTGGACGCCGACACAGTTGAGTGGTTCAAGGAAAACGGTGGCATGACCCGCGCCAACGGCCAGCACTTCCGCGCCACGGTGTTATCCCGCGGCGGTAGTGCTGAGGCGATGAGTCTGTTCCAGGATTTTGCTGGCCGGGAAGCCAGGTTGGCCCCCCTGCTCAAGCGGCGCGGCCTGGACTAGGCACCGCTGGCACCTAGTCGCGTTGCTCCCTGGCGGCGCGGCCCATGATCTCATCCAGCTCGCTGTACAGCTGGTGGGCGCGTTTTTGCAGCTGACGCACCTCGCGGGCGGTAAATCGGTCGTGGATGAATATCGCCAGACAAATCGCCCAAGCGCCATACGTCACCACATCGCTATCAGCAAATAACGGGACCGCAATAATCACCAACACGATCCACATGTGAAATATCTGGAAGCGAGTGAGAAGCATCGCCCGGTTGCTTAAGCGCAGTGCCTCTTCGGCTTTCTCTCTTGGTGTTTGCTCAACTGGTGTCATACCGCGTTCCCTGCGACGGGCGCTACATTCGGTGCCGTCTCCGACCGCCGCTGCTTGTGGACGTCGCCGGTATTGTAAAACGAGACGACCACAAAACACCCTTTGCGCACCCCTGATTTTGGGGCCAGCAATCCCCTACGCCCATGCTATCGTTGCGTGACTACGACAATTCACGCATGAAAGCCAACACGGGAGAGTTGAAGATGGATATGACGGCATTGGAACAAAGAATCACCCGCCTTGAGGACATCGAGGCCATCAAGCAATTGAAAGCGCGCTACTCGCACATCTGCGACGACCTGCATAACCCGGACACGATTGCGTCGGTGTTTGCGGAGGACGCTATCTGGGAAAGCGCCGATTTCGGTAAAGCGACCGGGCACGCCGAAATTCGCGCTCTGTTCACCCAATTCCGCGAGCTGTTCACTTTTTCGCAGCACAACATGACCAATCCCGTGATCGAAGTCGATGGTGATCGCGCAACGGGTATCTGGTACATCATGGGGCCATGGACCCGGACCGAAGGCAACCAGGAAACCTGGATGGCACTGCGCTACGACGATGACTATGTGAAAGTCGACGGCGAATGGAAGTACCAGCACCTGCGGGTTGTGCTGCGCATGACTGCCGAGCGCTCACCACTTCTCGAGACCGCCTGAGCAACGCCGCGGCGCGGAAATTCGGGGACAGTTACCGAATTTTCGCGCGCTTAGAACGCGTCCGGAATATCCCGCGTCGGGCTCATCGACCATTGCGCAGGGCGCTTCTCAAGAAAAGCCTGCACGCCTTCTTTGACATCGGGCGACCGAATCAGCCAATCGATAGTTTTGAGCTCGGTTTCCATCAGCGCCGGAAATTGCGCGGCATTGGCTTGCCACAACAGCTTCTTCGATAAGGCCACTGAAACCGGGGCAGTGTTCTCGGCAATGTCGTCCGCGATTTCGAACGCACGTTCGAGCAACTTCTCAGGCGCGACACACTCGCTGAGCAAACCCATCTGCTCCGCTTTCTGCGCCGTGATGATGCGCCCGGTGAGCAATAAATCAGCAGCGTTCGAGAACCCTGCGACTTGCGCCACTGTCATGTGTGACGCAAGTTCCGGCAAAATACCGCGCCGGACCATCGCGAAACCGATCTTCGCGGTGTCGGCCGCGAGGCGAATATCCGCCAGCATCGGGTAGGTGATACCCACTCCGACCGCGGCGCCGTTAATAGCGGCGATCACCGGCGTATTAGTCTGGTACGGCCACAGGGGTTCGCGCTTCAGCGTTTGGCTGCCACTGAAACCTTCTTCCCCGCCGGACATGTCAGCGCCCGCACAAAATGCCCGGCCGGCACCGGTCAGGACGACGGCGCGAATATCATCGTTGTCGTTGCATTCATGCATCGCCTCGCTCAGCTCGCGTGACATGGTCGGCGTCCAGGCGTTCAGATTGTCGGGACGATTCAATGTCACTAAGGCCACTTTGCCGCGGCGCTCGAATTCGATGTGTTCAAAGTTCATACGCGTTCCTGATTGTCATGTTTTGTTCAACACAAAAAAATAGCCCAGCTATCGAATAGGGGTAGCTGCCCGCGGATTAGAGCGCTTGCGGGCCAGGCGGCTACCAGGCGCTGTGCAATACGTCGATAACCTCTTCGATGCTCGCGACCGGGCGCGGATTAGTCGCGACGACCAAATCTTCCATCGCATCTTTGGCGATGGCCGGAAAATCGTCTTGTGAGACGCCGACATCGCGTAAGCGTCGCGGCAATTCCAGATCACTAATCAGCGAACGCACCGCATCACGCCCCAGCGTCGATGCTTCTTCGACACTCAGGCCGCGCGTGTCGCAGCCCATCGCCTCCGCGATGCACACCTGGCGCGCGCCGACGTGGTCGCGATTAAAGTCCATCGCTGAGGGCATCATCACGCATGAGGTCACGCCATGCGGCACGTTGTTGCGCGCGCCCAGTTGATGACCCAGTCCGTGGCTCAAGCCCACGTTTACATTCGCCAGACCGCACACTGACATCCAGGCGCCGAGATGCGCTTGCGTGCGCGCGACGAGGTCACTCGGGTCAGCTTTGCATTCGCGCAAGTAACGATTGAGCATCCCGAGCGCGCGCACCGCCAGCCCATCAGTAAACGGATGTGCGTTGTTCGAACACAATGCTTCTACGCAATGGTCGACCGAGCGCATGCCAGTCGATAACCATAACCAGTCTGGTGTCTCAAGCGTCAGTTCCGGATCAAGAAACACGGCACGAGCAGCGAGCTTCTTGTCGATATACAACTGCTTCACCTGTTCGTCACTATCGGTGATGCCGGCAAAGTGGGTGAACTCACCACCGGATAGAGTCGTCGAGATGGCAATCATGGGCAGCGCGTCGCCACGCACCGGCGGTACCTCAACGGTTGCCGGGTATTCGAACCGCACCCGATGACGATCGAAATCAGTGGCGTCGCGTACATTCTCCGCGAGACCCAGCACGACGGCCTTACCGGTATCGTTTGGTGAGCCGCCACCGAAACTGATAATGCCATCAGCATCGATATCGCGCGCGGCGTTTATCGCGTTCACTACTGATTGGCGATGAACATGCTGCGTAGACTCGGCAAAGACCCCGCCAATGCGCCCATCGCTCGCCGCTATCACGCGCTCGACCAAATCGGTCTTGTTGGCGAGTGTATTCCCGGTAATCAGCAAGGCACGCGAGACGCCATGCTGCTGCAGGCACGCGCCGAGCTGTGCGAGCGTGCCGGAGCCGTAGTACACATCTTCTATAGGTAGAAACGTAAACGCTCCGACCAAATCTTTCTTTTCCGGTTCGAACATTGGCTGGTTTGCCCTGATTGAGTTGCCGCTCATGTTAACCAGCGAAATCGCGATGGCAAATCGGCTCAGTAGAGCACGCTGATAAGCGTCGCACTGACGCCGCCAACCAACAGCGCGGCTACGAGGCCCATTGCCAACGGTTTGCCGCCAATCGATAGCAAGCCTTTGATGCTCGTGCCAAGCCCGACCGCCGCCATGGCGACGGTCAAACATAATTCCGCAGCATCCTTAATATTGGCAACCAGTACTATCCACGTCTCGGCCGGGATAACACCAAATGCCATGTCGCCCCGATCACCGACGGTGCGCAGCAAGCTCATGCACGCGAACCCAACTACGAACAAGGGCACCATCGTCCACCATCTAGGTAGCACGTCTTGCGCATCCGAGCTGCGGTGATAGATGACCGCGATAACCGGGATGATGACCAGCATACCGAGATTACGAATGAGCTTGGTGACAGTCGCAACGTCGAGTGCCTGTACAGCGCCGTAGTACTGCTGGTAGGCCATACCTGCCCCGGCAACCTGAGCCGTTTCGTGCACAGCGGTGCCCAAAAACAGGCCGGCGGTAAACGGATTCGCGTCAAAGAACCAATGGGCCGCGAAGGGATAAACCAGCATCGCGATGATGCCGAACAGGGTCACACAGGCGACCGAGTAACTGACCTCTTCATCGGTCGCGTGAATCGTTGGCGCCATGGCGACAATGGCAGTTGCCCCACACACGCTGGTTCCCACGGCAATTAAGGTGCCCAGCCGCCGGCTAAGCCCAAGCTTGCGCGTGAGGTAAGTGACGATCAGCAACGCGGAAGTGACTGTACCGATGATCACCGGCAGGCTCTGCAGGCCGACAGCGCCAAGTTCACCGAAACTAAGGCGAATGCCGAGCAGCACAATGCCGACGCGCAGAACACGCACCAGGCCGAAGCGAATACCCGGCTCAAAAATATTGGGAAGCGCGATCGTATTGCGCATCACAATGCCAAGGAGTATCGCCAACATAATGCCGCTGACGGGGCTTTTCGCTAAGCCGATCACGGTGGTGCCGATAAACGTGGATAAATACTGCCCGCTGATGGCGAGCAGAAGCGCTAGCGCCAGACCAGGAATGATGGTCATAGAGTCGGTATCCAGACCGCGTGGGCGCAACTCGAACCGGCATCCGGCTCCGGGAGTAACGTAACCGCGGCCAAAGCTGGTGCGTCGGGATCGATAACTAAAGTACGCTCGAAATCCCGTGCGTTATCCATATGGCGTCTTATTTCGCAGCCTGCTGCCGCGGTTCTGCTGTCCGTTTCGCTCATTTTTATCGTTTACTCGTGCGGGAATGACGTCGTCCCAAACGAAAATGAGCCGTGTCCGATATCGCTGTTAAGAGTTTCTAACCAATAGTCTTAAACATGCCAGATTTTCGCATCGCACGCCAACATTAGCTGCGCTGCCTGGCGTTGCGCGTCCTGGTACACCGCTACAAACGCCAGCTCCTGACATAAGCCACGGCTCGATTGGCGTGCCCCCTTGTAACCGTGGGTTGAATTGGTGATTCTTCACCTGGACAGCAAAAACATCAGGAGACTCTAGCCGTGAAACTCGCCCTGTATATGCCGAATTTCCGAGACAAGATCAGTGTTGACGAAATCGATGCGTTGGCCGAGACCGCCGAAGCGCTCGATTTCGATTCCATCTGGACGCTCGATCGTGTCGTTGTTCCCGAATCGTCCGATCGCGTGGAGCTGGCCAAATCGTTTGGCACGATGAAAGAGTTTCCGAACGCACTCCCGGTAAGCTCGCGTGGCGAATTCCTGCAGGGCCCGGCCCTCATCCCCTACCTCGCCGCAACAACCAAAAAAGTGCGCCTGGGTGTGAGCATCATCGTGACGCCATTTCGCGCGCCCGCTGTCATGGCGGCCGAGGTTGCCACTTGGGACCAATTGTCGCGCGGCAGAATCAACGTCGGAGTCGGCGCTGGCTGGATGCCGGAAGAATTCCAGGCGGCGGGTGCCGCGCACATCTACCCCAAGCGCAACAAACACGTTCGCGAAACCATCGAAGTGATGCAGGGCATCTGGACTAATGAACTGTTTGAGTACGACGGCGAGTTCGCTTCGTTCGAGAAATGCGGCTTCGGTGCCAAGCCCGTCCAGAAACCACGCCCACCGATGTACTTCTCCGGCCTTGTGAATCCCGAACTGTCCGCCAAGCGCGTCGCCACGTACGGCATGGATGGCTGGATCGGCATCATGGATACCCCCGAGGCCATCGCCAGCTGGCGCGCTTCCATTAAGGAAGAACTCGAGAAACTCGGCAGCGGACAGTCCATCGACAAACTCGAGATCTCGAGCATGATGCCTTTCGAGATCACAAAAGAAGCCACCGACCAAACTCCGAACGGCAAACTCACCCCGACCATGGTCGGCACTGCAGCCCAGATAACAGACAACCTCAACGCCTACAAGCAAGCCGGTATGACCATGCCGATGTTGTGGCCGCCGTTCAGTGGAACGCCGACGGAAAAAACCATCGACGACATGAAACAGCTTAAAGAAGACATCATGCCGAATGTCGGCTGAGACGCGGTGAACTGATGCGATGAGTAATTACGATCCTGCCAGCGTCGACATATTCGCGCCTGCGGTACGGCAGGATCCGTATCCGTACTTCGCGTACTTGCGCCAATCTGCACCGGCGCAATGGCAGGAATCGTTAAACGCGTTTGTTGTCAGTCGTTACACCGACGTCGCGGAAGTCCTCCGCGACCCCGAAACGTTCTCCTCCATCGCGATGCGCCGACAGTCGCCTGGCAAGTCCGCCGAGGACTCCGGTGGTGGTAGCGTCATTACTGTCGATCCGCCAGAACACACGCGCCTGCGCCGCATCTTGCAGGATGAATTCAGAATGCGCCCGCTGCGTGAACTGGAACCGCGCGTCAACGAATTGGTGAGCGAGTTAAGCAGCGCCATCGAAGCGCGTGAGTCGTTCGACCTCGTCCGTGATTTCACCATTCCGCTGCCAGTTACCGTCATTGCTGAATTGCTGGATATCGAAAAATCCCGCCACGATGACTTCAAGCATTGGTCGGATTGCCTGATTCAGCTCTTGAACGACAATGCGGGACCGAAATGGGAAAGCGCACGTCGCGGCGTGTTCGAACTGCTGGACTTCTTCCGCAATGTGTTCGAGGAGCGCAGTAGTGACTTTGAAGGCCGTCGCGATATTCTCGCAGTGCTGCTGCAAGCCGAGGCGCAAAGCCGCATCACCCGCCGCGAGATGGTCGCCTATTCCATCTTGCTGTTAACCGGCGGCAACGAAACCACCACCAATCTCATCGGCGGCATGGCCATCGCGCTACGCGAAAATCCTGACCAACTGGCCGTTCTGCTTGAGTCCCCCGACCAAATTCCAAACGCTATAGAAGAAGGCCTGCGCTACTGCTCCCCGGTGCAGGGCGTCTACCGGCGCGCGATGCGCGACGTCGAAATTGCCGGCCAGCACATCCCAGCCGCGAGCGATGTCGTGGTGTTGCTGGCCTCGGCCAATCATGACGAGAATAAATTCACTGATCCCGAACGCTTTGATGTCACTCGCCGCACCGGTGGGCAAGTGGGTTTCGGGATGGGTGTACATCATTGTCTGGGTGCGCACCTGGGGCGACTTGAGGCGCGGGTAGCGTTGAATTGGTTGGTGCCACAGTTGGGAAGCTTTGAGGTGCAGAGTGAAGACGTGGTCTGGAATGACAACTGGTTTGTGCGGGGGCCGGAGTCGCTGCCCTTCAGGTGGGCAACGACGTAAGTGCGGACGGACGCACCGATCGAACGACCATCACACGGCCACGTCCTTCCTGCTAAGCCCCACGCTCCCAACAAAATCCGATAAGTCAGCTCGCCCCGGCCTCAAGGTCCAGTGTTTCGAGATACCAGTTTCAGTAACCGCAAGCGCTGGGCTAGGAGTATTTCAGATCGGCACCACCGGTAACCGGGATCACCGCCCCGGTAATGAACGCCGCGGCGCCCGAGGCGAGAAACACGGCAGTGTTTCCAATGTCGTCCGGGTGACCAAGCCGTTTAAGCGGCACTTTCGCGGCATGGGCGTCTTTCTGAGCTTGCGACAGGCCGTCGAACATGGGCGTTTCAATCGGACCCGGCGCGATAGCATTCACACGGATCTGGCGGTCCGCCACTTCGACTGCGAAATCTCGCGTCAAACCAATGATGCCGGCCTTCGACGCGGTATAGGGCAGGTGCGGCGTCGTAAAACCGTAGGCCGACATCGAACATAAATTGATAATCGACCCGCCGCCGCCCGCTGCCATCGGGTCGAGTACCGCCTGAGCGCATAAAAATGTGCCCTTGAGATTTATGTCGATGACGCGATCCCAATCGCTTTCGCTCTGCTCATCAATAGGCTTCACGACAATCACCCCGGCATTGTTCACCAGCACATCAATGCGACCGAAGGCATTTGAAGCACCAGCCATCAGGTCATTGACCGATTGTTGATCGGCAACATCACACGCTATCGCGAGCGCATCTATTCCCATTTCTCCGAGCGCAACCGTCGCGCTATCGAGACGCTCCTGGTTTACGTCGGCGACTACGAGTTGCGCACCGGCGCGGCCCAGACATCGCGCAATCCCGAAGCCAATGCCCTGACCGGCACCGGTGACGATCGCCACTTGGTTTTCAAGATTGTTATCCACGACTTCTGGTACTCCTGATTTTGATTAACGGCTGCCTAATGCCCGCTAAGTACACCACGGAACTGGCAGAAGGGGCGTTTTTCTTTACCCTAAACTCCAGTCCGTCAACGATGAGGGAAATGAGATGAAGACCGCGAGGGGGACGCATTAATGCATTTTTCATCCGTGAGGTTGCGAGGGAACCCGCCGGCAAGCCCACAGCCTAATTGCATCGTGAACGGATACAAAAGGGGCAAACAATCGATACCCAGACTGCATAACGCGAAAGTGGCCGATTGCGACTAAGATGGTGCACTCCCGCTTAGGGCGTCAATCAGCTCTCATGTGGAGGCCGTATGCGTCTAATAAGACACAATCTACGCGCAAACTTCGGAGGCTCAAGGCCGCATTTTTGCCACCGACTTCGACAATCGCAATTATGACGGACGCAACACGCCACATCAGAGATAGCGTATGAAGGGACTCGTATTCAGCTACGTTTTACTCACGACAAATATGTCATTTGCCACTGGCGAGTGGCTAATTGAAGACCCTGGCTCGGTGACGCAACTCATTTCCATTCAGCAGAGCCTGGACAACGTATCTTCATCGATCATGTTGTGTATCGATTCTGGCAAAGATCATTCGTCGTGCCTTTGTGAGGGTAAAGAAGCCATCACTCAATTCAACACTAGGGTCAATACGCTGCTCAGTGAAAATCAAAATTTGGCAGAACATGATCTAGTCAGATTTAAATCAAATGATGGATTTTGGGTTACCCAAAGTATTCAAGGTCTATTAAAGCAAGCGAGTACCGGCACCCCAGAATGCGATTGACGAAGTTAAATAGGTGCTTCAGTAGAATCGGAAAGTGTAGGTCTTCTGTTCTCGGAGTTTTAGCCTCCGGGAATTCTGAAGAAAAGCAGATAATTCGTAATGCGAATCTAATAGTTGGAGGCTCCGAATGAGCGAGATACGCGATGACGACCGCCGTGAGGTGTATCGAGAGACTCTCCCGCCTGACGCGGAGCCACAACTGACAATAATTACCAATGACGAAAGAGCGATCCCCGATAACATTGCCGACATCAACGCCCGTGGTGCGAAAGTTGAATTCGATCCAGCTGCAGCACCGTCTCTCATTCCAGGAAGGAACATTACTGTTGGCGTAGAAGCTCCGGGTCTGTCGACTGGTATCGAAATTTAGGCGCGCACTGTTTTCGCTGCGACGCGTGGCAATCGTTTTGTATCAGCGGTCGCCTTTGCGAAGCTCCCGGAGGCGATCTCTAATGCAGGCGGAGCTTTTTTCGCCATATTCAATCGGCGTGCGACGCGACGTCCGCTCACCGATTCGGAACGAAGAGCCTTATCCGCAACCGTGCAAACGGAGCTAGAATCTTCGAAGGGCCATCCGGTCAAGATCGTGAACTACTCCAAAACAGGCATCGGAATCATGGCAACCGGGGCTGTTAGTGAGCTTCTAAAGGCTGTCGACACTGTTGATTTGATGATCAGTTCTAACCGTTCGGAAGATTCCCAGCGGTTTAAGGCGCACGTCGTGCATCGAGCCAGTCGTGGATCTGAGAATTACTTCGGCTGCTTGTTGATTCCAAAGTAATGAGTTATCGAAATATTGGCGCGGGCTCTCAAAAAAAGTTAGCGCGACAATTCGAATGTGGTGGCACGTATCCCCTAGCGTAGAAGCAACGACAGGGCGCAACCGACGACTCCGCAAGGGCATGCCCGGCTGTAGTCGTATTCCGGGGCGGACGACGATTGGGACCGTAGGCGCTATCGCCGCTAGTGACCGTTCGACCTACACGACATTCGAACCAGCGGCGACTTACCGATACCCCCGTCTCGAAGTTCGGGTCCGTGCGCTGGCCTGGGACCAACGGAAAGACTCTTAGCTTTAGTTGCGGTCAGAGTAAAAATAATCCGAACGCTCAGCAGCGACTACTCCGATCCCATTCATTAGACGAAAATTAATCGACAATCTGGGCACGTTGGCCAAGGCCCAACTTCTAAGGGGATACGATAAACGCGTTAGACATTGCGGTCGAGCCAAAATTTGAGGATCCCCAGCTTGCCGCCGCTGCGGCACCGTTAGAAACGAACGCTCCACGCAGTGTCGCAAAGTGAGTGCCACCGCCGCAGGTGTTGGCTCCGCCACCACAGGTTCCGTCGAACGTCAGCGCGAAAGTGCCGTTCGACAGAATGTTTGTCGGAGCCCCGGACTTATTGAAAGTAAATCCATCGCCATTGACGAAACTTCCAGTTAACGCGCCCCCAGTGATTTGTCCGGTACCAAAATCGATGGTCATGTTGGCTGCAGTGAGGGTCCCGGGAGTGGCTATTGTGTTGGCATAAATCGGCGTCGCGGCAACAAGATTGTTGAACGCGAGAATGCCGGCAGCTGGCAGAGAAGCAAGTGGCGAGACGTTGTCGATGATGACGTAGGCTAGTTCGCCGACGATTGATAGTGCTGGTGGCTGCGACACGCTGTATGGCGTATTTACTGCGCCGATCCGCACACCGTGGGTTGCGTTCGAAAGTGCGAATGCATAGCTCGTAACGTTGCTGATCACGCACGGTCCGCACGAGCCGTCGGCGCCCTGGGCTGCCGTCGGACCACCACTGACGGGGTCGACCGTAAGGGTGTTACCGCCCGCATTATTCACGAACCACGATGCGGTCTCATCGCGATTTGACCCAAGGAATAACTTCTGTGCGGACCAACTGAAATAAGTACCGTCAACGGCGACGACCGGGTTCATCGGTGTCGGAAGGCTCGCAACCGGCGTTGTAACACTGGCAACGGGGATCCCCGGGGTTACATCGATCAAAGCTGGGGTGAATTGCAGTCCACCCAAGCTTTGCGCGCCTTCCGAGTTGCGCACATCACCGTCGATATAGGTTTCGTTTGGCTCGGTTTCGCAAAACTGACACTTGAAAGTTATTGACGCCCACGGGGTGCCGGCATGCTTCATTTCGGCAATCTCCAAGCCGTCGCGGCCGCTGTTGCCCGCGAGCACTTCGTCTAAATGAACATGCGATAGTTCGTTCGGATCAACTGGCATGCTCACCGTGTGAGTCGCCGCGCCTTCTAGCGTACCCTCCGTAGCCTCATAGAGACTTGCCATTTCCTCCCGCAACCAATTGTCTGCATCTTCTCTCCCGTACAACCTTAGCAATCGCAGATATTCAACGTCAGCTTCCCTCAGCGCGTCGGCAAACTTTTCATTGTTTGTTTTAAATCTATCGTCATCCACGAATTCGGGTTCATTCGCAAATGGTGGCGCGGGGGTTGTGTTATCAACGTCCGATTCAGGACTTTCGAACGTAGGTTGTTCGACAGCGTCGGATTCAATATCCACCCGATCGACGTGCGGGATCTCGTTCGCCAATTCGAGAGGATAAGCATCGAGGTAAGCTTCCACATCCAGCGGGGCCACTTCTCCATTCTCATCGATGGTCATCGGTAGGGCATTCACAACCGTCGAAAGTCTCACCTGCTCCGCAAAACTCTCGAGGTTAACTGTACCTAACAATTCGCCATCCGATTGCGGCGACTTGACGATGATGATCTGATTACTAGTTGCGTCGATATCGAGGCTAAAACTCGCGTCATCTGCGACGATTGCACAGTTATTAGCCCCATTGCACCCTGGTACTTGAATGACAGAGTGAAACCGGTCTGTAAGTGCATCGAGGCGAGGATCGCGAACAAACTCGCCGGGCGTATCGACCCGATAGGCAAAATGCGAAGAATCAGCAGGCTTGGCTTTGTCACTTTCGGCGGGTTGATTGTTATCTGGTTCGGTTGTTTTGTTATCGGGGCTGGTCGGCTCGGGCATCAGGATGTTTCCAAGCGCCCGGGTAAACGGACTACCGGTGTTGGAAAAACGCGCGGTACCAGAGTTGAGTTCGAAAGTTCCGTAGAAGCCAAAGCGTACTTTTGACCCTGGACCAAATCTCACTCTTTGAGAGTTGGAGTCGCCGTGCGAATAGCGTTGCATTTGTAGGTAACCGTTCGCCCCGAGCTCGATGACATCACCAGGTTCTATGACCGTTCGAAGGCCAGCTTTGCGGGGCCCAGTCCCGAAAACACTAACTATCGAGACATCACCCTCCACATAGGATATGTAACCGACGGAATCAGGGGTCTCTCCGTTAACCTCCGACAGAAACACGGACAGCAACAATATGCAGACAACATTACGCAAGGGTGAATTCAGATTGATCAGCCTATTGATATTCATATCGCACCGTCAGCGTCGTAGCGAGAGAATCGAAATCGCTGGTTACGATATTCGAGTCGTTGTTGCGATAGCGGATCTCGGGATAGACCGTCCACTGTTTGTTGTACTTGTAATACAGCCCGGCATGAAGGCGCAGGAACAGATCGTCGCGAGACTTTAGAAACAACGGCTCTGTGCCGCCGTAATTACTGTGTTCGACTGCGAACGATACGAGTGCAGAAAGATCGGCGCTGAACTGGTATTGCGCGCCCGCGCGGCCGCCGACAAAATGACGCCCCAGATGTGCGGCGAACCCGGCCTCGTTATTTTCTACACCGCCGTACACGCTGGCGAAAACGATCGGATCGCCGGGTACGGAAAAACGGTGTACGCCGCCCACACCGATTGCCATATGAGTCGTATCGCGTACACCTTGTTGCGATTCCGGATGGTAGTTAATGGCGGAAATTCTGGCGAATGCAGTGGCCTGCGTGGCCTTGGACACATTCCGTCGCCATTGGCCGGTCACCCCAGGTGAGCTGCGAAACAGATTGTTATCGACGGTTAACCAGTGACCATCGACAGACCGCGAGAATACGTTATCACCGAGTGCGTAACTCATGCCGCCACCGATCCGGTAGCTGTCCTTGTCGAAAAATCGTGCCCGATCGGCCGTGAAATTCTCCAGACGAGCAACTGCGCCTGCGAAGATGTGAACTTTTGAGGTAACTCGGTGCGAGAGCTGCCCGCCAACCTCGGTACTGTATAGACCACTGCTGAGTTTAACGTTGGATGGAAACAATGTGACGTTAAGATTACCAAACGCGGGTACTGCGAACGTTGATGTGTCAGTCGCGTTGTTAGCATTGGTATCAAAGCCGGCACCAAAGGCGGCATACACTGACCATTTCGTCCGGTCCATGCCTTTCAGATGCAAATCGATTACTTCCAGAAACTTCAAAAGCGATTGATCCTCAGGTTCGCTTAGTTTCGATTTGCGAAGCTCTTCGAGATGATACTTTGCGCGTGCAATATCGCCGACTGCGAAATACGCCTGCGCAAGCAGGCTCCTGACCTCAGATTGTGCTGGGTCGTGGCGAAAGAGACGCTCAAGCGCAAAAATAGCCGCATCGGGGCGCCCGCTTTGTAAGGCGCTCAAGCCGAGCAGGTAATCGTATCGTGGTATACCGGCGAACTGGTGCTCTAGAGGTGCAAGCGCTGCAAAAGCGCGTTCCGGATTCCCATCTGCGAGGTATTCGGCAGCTGTCGCCGGCAGCTCATACGCCTCTGCACTCAGGGCAATGAGCGAGACCGCCAGGGTAGCGATTCTCAACGTGAGTTTCGGAACCCTAAATCGCGGTATTGCGCGGCTAATCCACACCCTTCGTTCTCGTGGCGTGTCGACCTGGAGAAGCTATCACTTCATCCGGCTCGGTGATAGCGATCTTTCATCAGAGAAATGGAGACAATATCTAAACTTTTGCTCGGCGAACATATTCAAGCTAGACGGTTTCGGGACGCCGATATTCTCGCGGCTGTGTGTTCACGGATTCCAGATCCTGTACAAGTGGTTACGAAAAAGAGGGGTAATTCTTTAGCTCGAGCGGCCCTGCCACGGTGTCCCTATACTCTCGCTGAGCACGGAACAAGCCGGGACGCCTTAGCGAGCTGACTTGGCATATTTTCACGATCCTGACTCCCGCAACGGAAACACCGCCATGATTGAGACGCTCGAACCCAAATGGGTAGATAACTTCGAACAGTTCTTTGCGCTTTCTGGCATTCGTTCGGGTGATCTCATCGGGATTTTGGCCGAAAGCCAAAGCCGCCCCGTTTTGATCGAACTTGCAGAACACGCTTTGCATCGTATCGGGGCGCGGGCAGTACGCGTGTCGGTGCGTTCACCGCAGTTGGCTGATTCGATGCCGGTCCGCTCTACGGGTGCCAGTTACGCGTTCGATGCCTATCCGGAAATCATGGCGGCGCTCGGCGCATGTTCGCTGGTGGTTGATTGCACGGTTGAGGGCTTGTTGCACAGTCGCGCGCGTCAGGCGCTGCTCGGTGCGGGCGGACGCGTGTTGATGATCTCGAACGAACATCCAGAAGTACTGGAACGGTGCGCGCCATCGCTCGCGGTCCACGAGAAGGCGCTTGCATCGTTGGCCATGTTGGATGCGGCGCGAACGCTTACCGTTCGCTCGGTGGCGGGCACTGATTTGCAAGTTAACGTTGCGGGCGCGCCGAGTCGCGGTGGCGGCGGCATTCTGGGTCCGGATGACAAGATTGCTTATTGGCCGGCCGGCTTGTGCCTGTGTTTTCCATTGGCGAACACGGTCAATGGTCGCGTGGTGCTCGACGTCGGCGACGTGAATCTCACCTTCAAGCGTTATTTCGACTCCCAGGTTGTGCTTGAAATCGAGAACGACCGGGTGGTGAATATCGAAGGCACGGGGCTCGATGCCAGTCTGATGCGTTCCTACTACGCCGGTTGGAACGACCCGAATGCCTATGCCATCTCACATGTCGGTTGGGGCGTGAATCCCGGCGCACGCTGGGACGCACTCACGATGTACGACAAGGGCGACATCAACGGTACGGAGATGCGCGCGATTGCCGGGAGCTTCATGATCTCAACCGGTGCCAATGAGTTCGCCGAGCGGTTTACCAACTGCCATTTCGATCTGCCGATGCGCAACTGCGATGTGTTTGTCGACGACCGACAGGTCATCGAAGCTGGCGCGTTGCTCAGCCCGCTCGCGTTATCTTGATTGTTTAGCCGATGACATTCTCGATCGCCCGCGCCGCAACAGCACCGCATTATACGCACAGCAAACCGCGCCTCGCCTATACGCGATCCGGCGACGGCCCGCCGCTCGTGTTCCTACACGGCATCGGTGGCAATCGGCATAATTGGCGACGCCAGACCGAGGCGTTGCGGACGCAGTTCACGACGATTGCCTGGGACGCACGCGGTTACGGTGATTCCGACGATGTCCCCGGCCCACGGGGGTTTAGCGATTTCGCCGATGATCTTGCACGCTTGCTCGATGAACTCGACATCGCGCGCGCACACTTCGTCGGTTTGTCGATGGGCGCGCGAATACTGATGGATTTCCAGCCGCGCTATGCCGATCGGGTGACGACCCTCACGCTATGCAATTGCTTCTACGGCTTCGAAGCAGCGCTCTCCCCAGACAAGCAACGCGAGTACATTGAGCTGCGCGAACGCCCGCTGCGTGAGGGCAAGAGCTTTGCCGAGATCGCGCCGCGCCTGATTGAATCATTGGTGAGTCCGCAATGCCCTGCCAACGTTCGCGCGGAACTGCGCGCCAGCATTCTCGCTCTGCGCACCGAGTCGTATCTGAAGACCCTGCGTGCGTCGGTCACTTTCGATCGCGCCGCCGAGCTCGAGCACATGCATATACCCGTGCAATTGATTTTCAGCGCTGCCGACCAACTCACACCCGTGTCGATTGGCGACACCATGCTTGGATTACTGCCAGACGCACGACTAACCGTGCTTGAGAATGCGGGACATTTGAGCAACCTGGAACAACCCGCAGCGTTCAACACTGCGCTGCGCGAATTTCTCATTGCACATGCCAGTGTGGCCGCTTTCGCCTAAAGGACCCGTTATGCTTTTCACTATCCACATGCTCGACCGGCCCGGTAGTGCCGACCTGCGCGCTGCCAATGCCGATGCACACCGCACCTTTGTGGGTGCACACCTGCAGGCGATGTACCTCGGCGGCCCGCTGCTTGCAGACGACGGGAAAGCGCCGGTCGGTAGCCTCATTGTGATGGATTTTCCTGATCGCACTGCCGCCGAACGCTTTATCGCCGACGAGCCGTATAACCGCGCCGGCCTGTTCGAATCCGTGACCATTCGCCGCTTTGGACCGGTCGTCGAGCCACGCACGTCATCAGCGACTGGCCAGGAATAGATGGTAAATAACCCCGCACCGATGCAAGACGAGTATCCGGTGCTGATTGTCGGCGGCGGCTCGGTTGGCCTGTCGCTCGCGGCCGAGCTCGGCTGGCGCGGTATCAGGTGTTTACTCGTCGAAGAACGCGACGGTCTGAACGATCATCCGCGTGCGAACGCGGTCGCCAATCGCACCATGGAGTACTACCGGCGCTGGGGGATCGACCAGGTGATTACCGATGCGGGCATCCCGCCGAACCTGCCGGCCGAGTATCTGTGGGTCACCTCACTACATGGTCGCGAGATTCATCGTGTATCGCTGCCGCCCTTCGATCAGCTGGTCGCCACCCGCAAGGCTGGCGGCTATGCCGAAGACGAACATAGCTGGTCACCGTATTTAAAAACCATCACGGGCCAGAACGAAGTCGAACTGGCGATCCTTGATTACATCAACCGCTGCGACAACGTCGATGCGCGCTTCGGTCAGCGCCTGCGCGATTTCGAAGATTTGGGCGATAGGGTTCGTTGTCGCGTTGAGAATCTCGCGAGCGGAGACATCGAGACTGTCGAGACCCAGTATCTCGCCGCTTGTGATGGCGGCCGCTCGGCCATCCGTCATCAGCTTGGCATCGAATACTCCGGCACGGCCGGGCTCGCCTCATTTGTATCCATCTACTTTCGCGCGCCAGACATGATTAAGCGCCACACCTTCGGCCACGGCAATATCTTCTTTCCCATGCACCGCGATCACCGTGGTTTTTTGCTGACCTGGGACAACGACCGCACTTACACCTATCACCTGGTGCTGGACGAGGAGCAGGAGTGGCAGGAAATCGACCCCAAACGCGCTATCACGGCGGTAGTCGGTGCCGAATTCGATATCGATGTGCTCTCCGTACAACCCTGGACGGCGCATGCGCTCGTTGCCAATGAATATGTCAAAGGGCGTGTTGCGCTGGTCGGTGATGCCGCGCATTTATTCAGTCCGACCGGCGGCTTCGGCATGAACACCGGTGTGTCCGATGCAATCGATCTGGCCTGGAAGCTGCAGGCGCTGCTGGAAGGCTGGGCTGGCCCGCGCTTGCTCGGCAGCTACACGCGCGAACGCAAACCGGTCGGCGAACGCAATACCCGCGAGGCAGCAGACTGCTTTCACCGGCTGTTCGCAGTCATGCAAAACGGTAATGAACTCGACGCCGAAGGGGCCGAGTCCGATGCGCTGCGCACGCAGCTCGCTGCGGAGCTAAAGGATCAGGAAAAACTCGTCGCCTCTTCGGGCACCCTGCTCGGCTACCGCTACGAAGGCTCGGACATCATCGTGCCGGATGGTACGCCCGAACCTGCAGATGATGCCCGGCGATACATCCCTGTCGCCCGCCCCGGCCATCGCGCCCCGCATGTCTGGCTTGAGGATGGCGCTGCGTTATACGACCGATTCGGCCAGGGCTTTAACCTGCTGCAGCTCGGCGTTACGCCGCCCGACGTGAGTAGATTCGTCGACGCCGCAAAAGCTGCCAGCCTGCCGCTGACCGTGGTGCGTATTGATGATGCGTTGGTAGCGGAAGTGTATGCGGCGCAATTGGTACTGGTGCGCCCGGATCTCATGGTGGCCTGGCGTGGGGATAGCGTGCCGCCGGACGTGCAGGCGGTTGTTGATCGCGTCCGTGGGGCCTGAGACTAATTCGGGGGCAGTTATTTTCTTTCAGCGGCAGAGTTCCAGAATCTGTATGAGCCTTTGGGGGAAAAGTAACTGTCCCCGAATTAAGAAAGCGCTCCGAATTAGCTCCGGTGGCACTGACCGCACGTCGCCGCGGCGTTTTTCACACGAAAATACTACGGTCGTCAAACCGCTCTAAACGGGCGATGTGACTGTGTGCGCCAAGCGCGACATAGGCTTCACGGGCCAGCGCCCATTCGACGTCAGCGTCCCACTCCGAAGAAAATCCGCGCGCAAACAAAGCACGGTTGATATGCAGGTTCGGCCGCTGAACGACCGCCCCCGTACGTTCAACGAGTTGCTCCATCTCCACCATTGCGGCGAGCGCCGCCTCTTGGTCACCTTGGGCGATACACGAGCGAGCCGACGCGACCCAGGCCGATAATTCCCAGTACTGCGTGCGCTCGTGACAAAACACGATGGTCTCGCTACTTCGACTACGGGCAGCGCCTGCGTCACCCAGCGCGAGCTCAGCTAGCGACAGCACCCCGGCAACGCCACCCAGATGAGCACGACCGGTGTTTTGCTCCTCCATAATCGATAAGGCCTCACCTGCGAACTCAGCGGCGCGGTGAAATTCGCCATGGTTGAATAAGCTCAGGCTAAGCGCCTGCCGGGTCATGCATCGGCAGTACGCCGTGCCTTTCGTTTCAGCACCATCGATACCCCGATGAGCAAGTGCCAGCGCCTGATCGAAACGCCCAAAGACGTTGGCGACAATACTCCCCATCGCATCGTTAAACGCATTCAGTTCGGGGTCGTTACCGCAGCGTTCACGGCTCAGCGCGAAAGATTCATGGAAGTTGTCAGTCTCGCCCAAGAGGGCGGAGGTCACCGCGATTGCTAAATGCATGGACCAAAGGCAATCGACGCCCATCAAAACACTTGGATCGCTGCCAGTATGCGGATAGTTTTCGAGGGTTTCTCGCGCCAGCTGAGTACTCCGTCGAATCCATGCGATTCAGGCGATTAACGCGGCGTGGTTGAGTCCATCGGCGCGATCATGCTGCAGCGCCACGCGCTGACCAATCTGATTGGTTTCTGTCAGACGGGTGATCGTATCGCTGTCAGTTGCGCCGTTAGCAACAAAACGCTGGCCCTCAGCATCGCGACCATAAATCAAAACACGCTGGGGAGAATGATCGCGCGCATAGATAACGGTATAGGTCTCGATGGTGCCCTCGCCCTGCACGTGCTCGGTATGCGCAATCGGTTCATCGCCGGCTTCCGGGTCCGCGAGATCGATCTGATCATTGCCGATTAGATCCGTATCACCGGGCACTGAACTGTATATGCCAGCAGCATACTTATGCATAAACCAGCCGAGCGCCGTCGCCATACCGTTCTCGAGTTTGCCGGCTGCGATGTTCTCGGCCAGGGTGGCGATGCCGTGTAGGGCGTAGTTACTCCCCGGGCCACCGAAAAATCCCAGACCACCCGTTTGGGTCAGTGGGCGAGGATCGTCATCACCCAAGCCCAGCTGGCCGCGGGCCACGTTCACGGCACACGGGAAACAGCTGTATAGATCGAAACCTTCCAGATCGGCGATGCGTTTGGCGCTACGCGCTTCGATTTTCTCGATAATTGTTGCCAGGGCCGGACTGCGCGTGAAGCTCGCTTTGTCGATCATGAAGCGCTGGCGATCGCGCGCAAACGCGCCACCGAGGAAATAAACCGGTTTGGCCCCGCCGCCACTGAACGTCGCAGCCTCGCGCTCGGTCGTCATGACAATCGCGGCACCAAGATCCGCCATGACTTGCGAGACCATGCGCTTGGTATAGGGAAAACAAATCGGTCGATTGTCCGGTGCGGCAGTCACGATACGCTCAGCGGATTGCGCGTCGCGCGACCAGGCGTTGGGATGATTCGCAGCAACCTGGCTGAAGCGCGACCACAGTGCGCCGACGCGCGCCAGCCAGGCCTCGCGACTCAAACCGGATTGCGCCCACAACGCGTTTTCGAACAGCGGGAAACCGTGGATTGGCAGGGTCAGTCCGTGACGTTGCTCCAACTCGCTGCTGCCGACCGCGTCGTCCGCAGCATAGTCATCAGGAATCCCCTGAATGAGCGCATCTTCACCGCGCACTGCATCGGCCGAACGCGGGTAATAGGTCTCTGCGCCACAAATGAGCACCGCTTTCGCTTCGCCGCGCGCGAGCATGCCGGCGGCCTGATTAACGAAGTGCTGCGGCACCTCACCGCCAATACCAGAGACGCGAATATGCGGCGCGGCGATGCCGAGTCGTCGTGCAATTTCCTCGCCCGGTCGCTCCAGATTGCGCGATTGCGTGCGCACGACCAACACCGTATCCACCCGCTGCCAGATATCGCTGCTGCAGAGCCGGCCGGCGTCGCGCGCAGCCTGCTCCATCATGTCGATCGGATCGGCAAAAGGTGGACTCGCCAGCTTGGGCTGCGTGCATTGCCCCCAACCGCTGATCACGACTCGTTCGGGCATGGTCAATATCCTCCAGGGTTCGTCGAACTATAGCGCATCCCCCTATACTGCGATGAGACAGGCGAGGGTATAGACATGAACGAATTTGATCTGCGCGGCATGCAGGCCGGCGACGTTGCGAGGGCTGTGCGCAGCGGTGAATTGCGTGCCACTGCGATAGCCGAAGCTCAGTGGGCGGCTATCGAGCGGGACGAACCAGCTCACGGTGCCTACATTGTGCAGTTCCGTGATGAGTCATTACGCGCCGCCGAACGGCTCGATACGCGCGTCGCCGCCGGCGAATCGCTCGGTCCGTTGGCCGGCGTGCCGATGGCGCTGAAAGATATTTACGATATGAACGGTGTCGCGACGACCGCGGGCATGGGCATCCATCGCGATTCCATCGCCGAACGCGATGCCACGGTGGTGACGCGTCTTAAGCAGGCCGACGCCGTGATACTCGGCAAGGTTACGCTGACCGAAGGTGTTTATGCCGAACATCGCGAGGCCTATCCCGCACCCATCAACCCGTGGCGCGCAGATCACTGGGCGGGTGCCTCCTCGACCGGCACTGGCGTGGCGATGGCGGCGGGCCTCGCGGTCGCCGCACTCGGCTCCGAGACTGGCGGGTCAATCAAACTACCGGCTGCAGTCAATGGCGTGACGGCGGTTAAGCCAACCTGGAGTCGGGTGTCGCGCTACGGCGTGTTCGAACTCGCGGCAACGCTCGATCATGCCGGCCCGTTTGCGCGCTCGGTGAGCGACGCGGCAACCTTGCTCGGTGTGATCGCGGGTTCGGATCCGCTCGACCCCACCGCATCGCAGGTCGCCGTCCCCGATTACAGCGCGGCAGTCACCCGTGGCGTCGGGCATCTTCGGATTGGCATAGACAGTCGCTGGACTGGCGACAGTGTTGATGCTGAAACGCTTGCGGCACTTGAGGCGGCTGTCGGCGTACTGGCAGCGGCAGGTGCCACCATTGAAGACATCCGGGTGCCGGACGTGTCCGACATGATCTGGGACTGGTTTGGCGTTTGTGCTGCGCAGACCGCGCTCGCGCATGCAGAGACTTTCCCTGCGCGACGCAATGAGTACGGTCCGGCGCTGACACAATTGCTCGATATGGGCAATGAACTGTCGGCGACTGATTACCAGAAGTTGTTGCTGCGACGGGAGATCTTTCGCGGCGAGATGAACGCGTTGTTCACCGGCATCGACTTGCTCGCAATTCCCGTGCTCGCCTTTCCCGCCCCCAGTCTCGAGCGCATGGCTGCCGTCGATGACGAACTCATCGCAGGGCTGCATCGCTTTACCTGCCCGTTCAACATGTCCGGCCAACCCGGCATCGTGTTGCCCTGCGGGTTCAACAGCGCAGGCATGCCCATAGTGTTCCAGTTAGTCGGGCGACACTTTGATGAACCGTCGTTGTTCGCCGCCGGCGGTGCTTATCAGGCTGCGACTGACTGGCATACCCGACGTCCTGCTGAAAAATAGCAGTACGTTGCTGTGGGATCTGACGGAGGGCGTTGGTCGGCGCAGCAAATTGCGAAACTAGCGCTCGGCCTGGTTATCTCCGCGGGGTTTCTCTGGCTTCTTGCGCACGGCGTCGACATTGAGAAGCTGCGACGGGTATTCACCAGCCTGTCACTCACATCCATCGCGATCGCCGTGCTTTGCGTCGCAACGGGCTACTTCTTTCGCGTCGTGCGCTGGTGGTGGATGCTGCAGACACTGGACGACGAACTGCCGCTCAGCGCCTGCGTGTGGCCGCTGCTTAGCAGTCTCGCAGTTAACAATGTGCTGCCTTTTCGGGCCGGCGATGCGCTGCGCGTGTTCGGTTTTCGGCGTCAGCTTCGCAGTCCTGCAGTACGCGTCCTCGGGACTGTCATCGTTGAACGTGTTTTCGATCTCGCGACTCTACTGACGATTTTCGTGATCGGTCTGCAAGGCCTCGCGCCGGGCGCATTTCCCGCCCATTTTGTAGTGCTTGCGTCATGGTTGGCCGGACTGACGGTTGCTGCATTGCTGGTGCTGATATTTCTCACACCGTGGCTCGAAGCGTTAACCCACCGCTTTGCACGGCAGGATTTTTTCGTGCGGCGCGATCTGGATGGATTAATTCGCGAGCACGGGGAACATTTCGCGGCGGCGCTTGGGGTCGTGCGAAGCATCCCGCGCCTGCTGGCACTGGCCGGCCTGTCAAGCTTGGTGTGGCTGTTCGAAGGGCTGGTCTATGTCACTGTTGCCGCAGCAATAGATGCGGTAGCAGGAGCTCCCGGGGCGTGGTTTTCACTCGCCAGCGGCGCATTGGCGACTTTGATTCCGAGCGCGCCGGGATACCTGGGCACTTTTGATTACTTTGCGGCTCTCGGTCTGCAGGCATATGGCGCAACAGTTGAAACGTCTGTCGCTTTTGCGTTAATCGTCCACACCGTGCTGTGGCTACCCGCCACCGTCGTCGGGCTAGCGTACCTCGCGTTTAGCGGGGGACGGTCCTGGCGTGGCGCAGCAAGACGGGGTTATGAGTAGCCGTTCAGCGCACGACGCGAAACGCGCGCGCAAACGGTTCCTCGCGGCCGTCACGCACGATTTTTTTCTCGAAAAGCAGTTCCAGACGTTGATCGGTGTCGCTATCGACTGCAAATAGCTCGCGTCGCAAGCCGGCATTCTCCGGACAGTTGGGATAGCAGCCCGGAAAGTCATAAATGTTGTCTTTGCGCCGCACGTAGATGTAGCGCACCCACGGCGCGTGCTGCATCACGAAATCGAGATCGGCGCCGAGCAGTCGGTTCGATTCCACTACTTTACTTTCGTGTTGTGGCGTCAGTATGAAGTTATCCGCAATGACGCCGCACATCGTATGAAAAGTGATGTAGTGGCCATCGCCGTGTTCAGCAAGCACCACGCCCGGCTCGGCGGCACAGTGGCGTTCGAGAATCGGATAGACATCGCGTAATAATAAATACTGATGATCATTCGCCGGCGGCAAAGCCGCACGCGCAGCATTCAGGCTCGGCAAATACGCAAGCACAAAAACGCCAGCTGTGGCTAACAACATTACCGCGCGACGCTGCGGCCAGCGCTGCAGGGCCGCTCCGATCAAAACTAACCACGGTAGATAGAGCGCATAAGAACCGAAATACTCGAGCCGAAACTGGCGCAGCAACAACGCGCTACCAAACACACAGGAGACGGCGAAAAAGATCTGTTCGTTACGGGGGCGTTTGCATGTAAAGGCGATCAATCCCAGTAGCGCTAACGGTAACAACCAGACCAAACCGGAATAGAGCTCGTTCAAGTGCTGCCAGCGTCCCGCCATGACCCAGGTCCAGACGGTGCGGGTTTCGTACAGCGCCTCGAAGCCCGTGAGATTGCCGAAGACGAAATCGCTACCGGCGAGAAATTGCCTGAGCACCGGAATGGCCGCAACGATGGCGAGCACTAACAGCGCGATGGCGTTGCGCGGCGTACGGGCGAACATCGTCAGCAAGACTAGAAACAGGGATGTGCAAATCGCGATATAGAGATGGAACCAGGAATGCAGGTAGTAGAAAAACATGCCCTGCATAAAGGGCTGTGACGGCAACAACATCAGCAGCGTCGATAGCGTCAATGCGATGGCAAGCAGCTGCGCTGGGCGGCGCGGCAAGTTGCGCCCGAGGAGCCATAGGGCGGCGAAGCTCAGCAGCACCGGGAGCTGCAAAATAAACATGCCGCTATGGAAAGCGGGCGCAGCGCCCAGCATGACGCCAAGTAGTAGCGCTGGGCGGTGGCGCGCGAGATCACCAAACCAACGCAGTCCTATCAACAGCACGCCGAGTACGAAACTGTATTCGATGAAATGATGGTCGAGCATACCAACGCGATGTAGTGCGCGAGTCAGTGTCGAGGTCGCGAAACACAACATGGCCAGACCGAGCAATGGTAACGGCAGCGCCAGACGCACGCCGATCATGAGCAACAGGGCCGCATTGACGTACACCCAAAGCGGCGCAACAAAAGCCAGCGCGATCATCGGCTCCGCGACGACACCCGATCCGAGCAGCGCACCCGCGAGCGCGGCCATAGCAGTGTCATAAGCCCACGGCCAGGTCACCCAGCTACCTTCCGGCGCATGAATAAGCGGATCGAACTGGATTAGATCAAGTGGTGCGTCCAGAGCGTCCAGGATGCGATGGGCGTGGTAGAAACTATCGTGGTCGGCCGGGATGAATTCGCCGTCCACCAGCGTCGCAGAGAAATGGTAAAGGCATAGCAGACACGCCAGGGTCCCAGTAACGAGCCATAGCGCAAACAGAGTGCGGCGCTCAATAGTGGGGAGAGATGCTGACACTGACTCGATCTGTGTTCGAGAAGTGGGGCATTGTAGATCTAATCCGAGTTTTCGTTCGGGCTCTTAATTCGGGGACAGTTACTGTATTTCGATGCTCGAAATACAGTAACTGTCCCCGAATTAGCTTCCGTTCAGACACGCACTTCTCAACCCGCTCCTGAGCTATACAATAGGGCGCGCGCAGTCAGAGCATGCTGACTTGCGCAACGCCGCCCATGTAGCCACAGGTCCAGTACCAAATGCGAGCTATCGCCAGACTCAAATTTAAATTCCGTTACTACCGGGCGCTGAGTCGGGACCCCGAGGTGCCGACGATTTCCAAATGGTTACTCGCGGCCGCGCTGGCCTATCTGATTTCACCCATCGATCTTGTGCCGGATTTCATTCCGGTACTCGGCCAACTCGACGATCTGGTGCTCGTTCCTACCCTGTTGTGGCTGGCGGTGCGATTTATTCCCGTAACCGTCCGCGAGCGCATAGAGCAGGACGTCCTTGCCCGCTAGCTAGTTGAGCGCGCGGGTGGTTATGCTATTTGCTGACTAACGAATCAGTATTTCAGGGTCTTTGACCCGTATGGCCCCTTAATGGGGCTGCAACTGGAGGCGTGTTTTGCATACCCAATACACGGACGACGACGCGACATTCCGCACAGAGGTGCGCGAGTTTCTTGTACACAATTATTCTGATGATCTGCGCCAGCGCATGGGCAATGCCGATACCTATCGCGCAGCGTTAATCGAATGGCAGAAGATTCTGCATAAGCAGGGCTGGGTTGCGCCGGGCTGGCCGGTAGAACACGGCGGCACCGGTTGGACCCACAGCCAGCGCTTCATCTTCGATACGGAACGGGCGAGTTACGGCGCGCCGGATGGCAACTTGTTCGGCCTGAGCCTGGTCGCACCGGTTATCTACACCTTCGGCTCGAAAGACCAACAGGACCATTTTCTGCCCCGCATTCTGGCAGCTGAAGATTGGTGGTGTCAGGGGTATTCGGAACCGGGCTCCGGCTCCGATCTGGCCTCCCTGCAAACCAAGGCGATCCGGGACGGTGATGACTATGTCGTCAACGGAGCAAAGATCTGGACCACTAACGCGCATCTCGCTGACTGGATTTTTTGTCTGGTGCGTACCAACCCGGACGCCGCGCGCAAACAGGAAGGCATTTCCTTTTTGCTTATCGATATGAAGTCCCCCGGCATCACTGTCAATCCGATTATCTCCATCGACGGCCGGCACACGCTTAATCAGGTGACGTTCGACGACGTTCGCGTGCCGCTCGGCAATTGCGTGGGCGAAGAGAACAAAGGCTGGACGTATGCCAAAGCGTTGCTAACTCATGAGCGGACAGCCACGGCCGGCGTCTCGGATAGCAAGCGCCAGTTGAATTTGCTTAAAACTTACGCCGCAGCGGAGGCGTCGAACGGCCGACCCATTATCGAAGACGCAGATTTCCAGCGGCGGCTGGCGGAGATCCAGGTCGAAATGTTGGCACTTGAATACACCGAGCTGCGCGTATTGAGTACGGTCTCGCGCGGCGGGGCACCGGGGGCCGAATCTTCGTTTCTCAAGATCAAAGGCACCGAAGTGCTGCAGGCCGTACAAACGCTGGCCATGGATCTCGCGGGTTTGTATGGCGGCGTTCTGTCAACGGACGCAAACAGTGCCGCGCTGGAACACGAATTCGGTCCGCAGACACGAGTGAGCTACATGTATGGGCGTGCATCGACCATCTACAGCGGCTCGAACGAAGTGCAAAGGAACGTGATCGCGAAAGCGATACTCGGTTTATAGCCGCGACAGAATTGAGAAACGAAGTATGGATTTTTCATTAAACGAAGAGCAAACGCTGCTCCGCGATAGCGTCGCGAAATATCTGGCGAACGATTACGCGTTTGAACAGCGCCGCGCAGTTAGCGACCTCGAACACGGCTTTAGTCCCGATCACTGGGCGAACTTCGCCGAGTTAGGCTGGCTGACTATCCCCATCGCAGAAGCGGCCGGTGGCTATGGCGGCAAGGTCGAAGACACCGCGGTGCTGCTGGAAGAGTTTGGTAAACACCTGGTCCTGGAGCCCTACCTTGCCAATGTACTGCTGGCGGGCCAGCTCATTGCACGCAGTGGTAATTCGGCAGCAATCGCCAACGTTCTGAGCCCACTGTTAGAAGGCACACACCAGAGCACGCTGGCCGCGTGCGAACGACAATCGCGGCAGAATTATTGCGACGTCCTGACTACCGCTAGCGAGGCCGACGGCGGCTATGTGCTGAACGGCAGCAAGGTGCTGGTCGCCAATGGTGGCGCGGCTGCAAGCCTCGTGGTCACGGCGCGCAGCGGCGGGAGTCAGTTTGATCGGAATGGCATCAGCCTGTTCGTCGTCGAAGCTGACGCCGAAGGTGTCATGCGCAACACAGTCCGCATGATGGATGGTACCTGCGCAGCCGACATCACGTTGAACAACGTCGCCGTTTCATCAGACGCACTGTTGGGTCAGTCCGGTGAAGCTTATGCCCTGCTCGACCCGGTGTTGCAGGAGGCGCGTATCGCGGTCGCGGCAATGATGCTCGGCATCATGGACGAGCTGTTTAGTAAAACGCTCGAATACACCAAAACCCGCGAGCAATTTGGCACGCCGATTAGTAGCTTTCAGGCCCTGCAACACCGCATGGTCGACATGTTCATGGGGGCAGCGCAATCACGCTCGATGCTGTACCGCGCGATTTGTGAGTATCAGCAAGGTGACAGTACGGCACCGGCAACGGTTGCTGCGATGAAATCGCTGATCGGCAAGTACGCCCGCCAAATCGGATCCGAGGCGATTCAAATGCACGGCGGTATGGGTATGACAGACGAACTCGACATCGGCCATTACGTGAAGAGCGCGATGATGCTCAACCAATGGTTCGGCGACAGCGATACGAGCCTGCGCGAGTTTTGCGATTTGACCTACCGCGCCGCTGTTTAATTCGGGGACAGTAACTTTAATTCAACGACGTCGCGTCGGGTCTGCACCGAACAACAGGAATTAAAGTTACTGTCCCCGAATTAAAGACCTCAGGCCTGCACCGAATAAGGGGAATTAAGGTTACTGTCCCCGAATTAGAAACCGCTAATAAACATCAACAGCCCCCGCACGACAATCAGGAGAACAAACGTGAGCGAGATTAACCAGACACCGGAAACGGTTGGTATGAGCGCGCGACGCCTTGAACGAATTCGCCCGGCCCTTGAACGCTACGTTGAGACGAGTGGCTATAGCGGCTTTGTCACGCGCGTACTGCGACGTGGGGAGGTGGTGCACGCAGACAATATCGGTTGGCAGGACCGCGAGGCGGGGCTCGCGATGAGCGACGACGCCATCTTCCGAATTTATTCGATGACCAAACCGATTATCTACAGTGCGTTGATGACCTTGTTCGAAGAGGGCCGCGTGCAGTTAGTCGACCCGGTATCGAAATTCCTGCCCGAGTTCGCGGCTACCAAGGTCATGATGCCCGACGGCACCCTGGTCGATCAGAACCCGATGCGGCCCATGCAGGTGCGCGACGTGATGATGCACACCAGCGGCCTCAGTTACGACTTCCTGGAAGATTATCCAGTCGGCGAACAGTATCGCGCGGCGAAACTTATGAACGACCCCAGCCGCAAGCTGGGTGATTTGATTACTGAGCTGGCGTCCATGCCACTCGCCTTTCATCCCGGCACCCACTGGCACTACAGCCTCGGCACCGACGTTGCGGCACGCCTGATCGAAGTGATTTCCGGCGCTCCGGTAGGTGATTTCCTGGCTGAGCGGATCTTCGCCCCACTCGGGATGACCGAGACCAGTTTCGGCGTCGCGCCGGAACATCGTGATCGTCTGGCGGTGATGTACGGCCATCCGGATCTTTTGGCGCCCGGTATGACGATCGGTCAGTTGGTCGGGCACTTCGCGGCCGGCAACCACGGCCGTCAGGATGTCGACGCAACTTACCCGGTCGATACGCCGGATGTATTCCAGCGCGGCGGGCTCGGTTTGTATTCGACGGCGAGCGACTACCTCGCTTTCGCCCGCATGTTGCTCGATGGGCGTGCGCCAGACGGCAGCCGCATCCTGGGTCGCAAGACCCTCGAACTCATGCACAGCAATCATCTGCCACCGGAATTACTGCCCTACAGCGTCGCAGGAGCGCCCGTGCCAGGGTGGGGCTTTGGGCTGGGATCACGCGTAGCAATGGACGTCGGCCAGATGGGCGTGTCGGGAACGCCTGGCGAGTTCGGTTGGGCCGGCGCTGCGAAGACCTACTATTGGGTCGATCCGGTCGAGCAGCTGGTGGGTGTATTAATGACCCAGTTCATGGTCGGTTTTGATCTGCCGGAAAACGATTTTCGCGCGCTGGTCTATCAGGCGATAGATGATTAGCAGCGAGACAACATAGGCCGGAATTGATGCTTAAGATTTATCACGTACCTCTCACACGCTCGGTGCGCATCGTGTGGTTGTGTGAGGCGTTGGGGCTCCCGTACGAGAAGATTCCGGTCGATTTTTCGCCGGAATATCGGGCCAGCCCCGCGTGGCGAAAACTCAATCCAGTCGGCAAAGTGCCCGTGTTGCAAGACGGCGAGATGACCATGTTTGAGTCGGGCGCGATGGTGCAATACATCCTGCGTCGCTACGGCCGCGGTCGGCTACAACCGCCCGAGGATAGCGACGCCTATGCCAGGTTCCTGCAGTGGTGCTGGTTTGGTGAGGCTACCCATTCACGCCCTATTGGAGAGGTCGTCAATCACAGACGAGCGCTCGCCGAGGCCGATCAAAGTGCGGTAGCCGTGGCTGAGATGCAGCAGCGTTCGCACGCCTGCGTAGAGGCGCTCGACGAGGAGCTCGCACAACACGCCTTCATCGTCGGAGATGATTTCAGCGCTGCCGATATCATGGTCGGCTACACGCTGTTATTGGCCGAGCGCTTCGCGCCGCAGGTGTTTCCCGAGCATGTTAAACGCTATCGCGAACTGCTCGAAACCACGCCGGGGTTTGCGGTCGCGACGGCAGACATCCCCATGCCGCCGGCCACGCCAACAAGCTAGCAACGGGTAGCAGCTAGCCAACTTCCATCGGCAAGCTCGGATCACTGCTCCATTCCGTCAGCGAACCGTCGTAGACGGAAACGTTATCGATCCCCAGCCGAGTCAGCGCCAGCGCCGTACTGCATGCGGCGATGCCGCCACCGCAATAGCAGATCACGGCGTCGCTATCAGCTGCCCCCACGTCTTCGAAGGTCGCTCTAAGTCCCGCGTCGTCTGAGAAGACCTGGGTGTCGGCATCGGCCGTCTGCAAAAACGGTACGCTCACGCTCGACGGGATACGTCCCGGGCGGGCGTAACGCTGCGGCGGCAGACCGGCGAACTCATCCGGGTCAAGCGCGTTGATCAAACACGTGCCCTTATCGTCGATGGCCGCGAGCACACGGTCGCGATCGGCAATCAGCTCCGGGCGCGCACGCACTTCAAACTTCGCGGCAGGATAGTTCGGCGCGGCGGTCGATACCGGGCGTTGTTCAGCCATCCATTTCGTCCAGCCACCGTCGAGTACCGCAGCATTGTCGAAGCCAAACGAGCGCAGCATCCACCACAAACGTGCCGCCCACATATTCATGCCCTGGTCGTACAACACCACCGCGCTGTCGGAGCCGATACCGAGTTTGGACATGGTTGCAGCAAACTGCTCTGCGCTCGGCATGCCATACATGAAATTACCTTTCGGCTCCTGACATAAATCTTCCAGAATGTCGGCGTAGGTACTACCGGGGATGTGACCCTCGCTCCACAAGCCACGACCACTGGCAAGAGTCAGGCCGTCTGCGGCCGATGCTTCGAAATAATTGGGCAACAAAGACGTACAGTCGACGATGCGCAAATCGTTGGCGTCGAGGTTTTCCATCAGCCAGTCAGTGGTGACGAGAAAGCGATGTTCAGACAAATCCATGTGGCGACCTCGGAAATAAATGTTCGTTAGTTGACTAAAGAATAGCCTGAGCCGGGCGTGATGCGCGAATCGATTCGCGTAGCGGCCCGACAGCAGTATCAGCGAGCTGCGGGTGCGCCGGTTCCGGTTGCCAGCAGATCCCGGTAACGAGTCGCATAGGCGCGCGTGACGCCATCGGTTTGTACGCCGTAACCGATTTTCCCTGCGCAGTTCCAGCGCATGAAATGTTGCACGTAGATGACCGCCGGCCATGGTCCGAGCGGCCCGGCGTTCAGGGTTGAACCAGTGATCTCATAGCGCTGACCGCGTACGTCTACAACTTCGATGACTGAGCTCATCGCGTACATACCACGCCGTTTCGAGCGCCCGGTTATTTCGACCAACCCGTAGGCCGTGCCGTTTTCGAGCACATAGCCGCTGATCAAATCACCGAAATTTTCATCGTGCGCGGGGTCGATGAAGGCCATAGCATGCAAAGTGAGGTCCTCTCCAAAACTGCCGTGTAACCAAGTGATGTTGGTGACTGAACGGTCGTCGCGCACGCCCCAACTCCGATCGGCCGTATCGATGCAATCGACCGCATAGGTCGTGCCGCGAATGCGAGCTTCGCCAGTGATGCGGCCAGTCAGTTCATAGTGACCGGAAAACGCTTTGTCCCAACCCGCGCCGATACGCGTGTGCGCAAGCGGGTCCGTTTCCGGGTCATTAATATCCCAGGGATCACCAAGCGCATTGAATTCGAGATGCATCTCCGTGTCGTCGATACCGACGTAGTCAATCTCATAGTGCTTGTTCGGCTCCACCGCTTTGACTTTCAACCCGTTCGGCAATTCATAGTCCAGCAGTGACTGTGGACACGGCAGATGCTGCGCGTTGTCCACATAAATCTGATCTTCCCAGGCGCTGACAATGCGATCCTGGACCGTAATATCACTCATGCACACGCCCAACTTTGGCTTGGCGAATAGATACAGGCTGCCGCTGATGCGCGCTTCGGGAATGCAGAATGGCCAGAAATTCGTTTCCGTCCAACGCCAGTCAACGTCGGGATCTGCGGGCATTTGAAATTCTGCCTTATCGGGCGTGATCATTTTTCGGGCTCCAGGTTAAGCGCCGGTCTGGCCGGGCGGGGTTGGAAAATCGATGAGTGTTTCAATCGCGGGAATGGCAGAGGTATCCGCATCCCAGCCCTGCGGCACGAACCAGGCGCGCTCGCGCAGGATTTGTTCTTTGGCGGCCGCCAGCACTGCTTTGCCGGCGACCGCACGACAATCAGCTTCGCCGTCCTGCCACAGCGCTTCAACCAGCCCTGAGATTTGCGTTCGCAAATCCAGTACCGCCGCTTCAAGATCGCCCGGCGACACTTGTGGCCGAGTCAGACAATCGGTGCCGCTCAGTGAGCTTTGCACGAGCGTTTCCAGTGCGGCATTGGTCAGCGGGCCGCCAGTTACCGTTTCCTGTAACTCGCCGGCGAGGGCGAGATAGCGTTTCAGTTGGTCGATGTCGTAGTGGTACTCCATCGGCAGCCGCACGGCCATGAGATGCATCATGCCGAGGATAAGTTGCGCCTGCTCCTGAGCCATTTGATTGGCCGGGTCGAGCGCTGGCAAAACCACATCCGTCATGGATTTGATCATCGCCTGCAATTGCAGCGGTGCACGTAAATCCATCACATCACCTCTTCGAGTACTTCATTGAGCTGCTCTGTGAACTTCGAACTGACGCCGATACACCACGCCACCAAAACATCCTGGTGAGTCTTACCGCCGTGGGCGGCACGATAAGAAGTGTGGTGGGACATGATTGCTGTCTTCCAGGTGTTGAGCACCTGGTAGTAACGCAAGGTTTCCAAGTTAACCGCGAGACTCGAGGCCTGCTCGTAGGCGGCGAGAAACTCAGGCTTCGGCATCATGCCGCACACGAGATCGACGCCAGTGTCCGGATCGGGATGCCCCCAGGTCCGCGTCGTGACCCAGGCGAGATCCTCGTGACGGTCGCCGAGATGGCCTAACTCCCAGTCGAGCCAGGCAGTGATCTTCCCGCTCGCTTCGTCGAACAAAAAGTTACCGCAGCGGTAATCACCGTGCAAAATCGATACGCGGTCGAGCGATGGCAGGTTCGCGCGCAGCCATTGGGCGGCAAGCGGGAGTAAAGGGATGTCGGCAAGTCCGTCCTCTTCCGCGACGCGGCTCCACCAGTTGAGCTGACGCTCGGCAGTCACGGTTCCCGGCCCTGGTATTTCAAATGCACTCAATTCCACACCTTGCCAATCGTGGGTGTGAATGCGCGCGAGGATATGGACGAACTGCGGGGCCAATAGTTCGCGCAGACGTGGTCCGTAGTCGGTGCCCATCCCGGAGACTTCGCCGCCCACGCCACTGCTTGGCTTGGTGGCTCCGGCCGCGAGGCCGTAGACCAATCCCGGGTAGGGGAGATACTCGCCGTCGGCATCCACCCAATACGCCGGTGGCACCGGTACGACGTCCGCGCACGCGTTGATGAGCTGAAATTCACGCAGTCGGCTGGTTTCAACGATGGATTCGGCCGGTTGCATGCGCAGCACCATCGGCGTCGTTTGCTCCGCCTCAGCGTTCGGTCGCCAGGTCAGATCGAATGCCATCTGCAGCTTCGAAGCGCCGCCAGTCAGCCAGCGCGCGTTACTGAGTTCGAAATGACTGTCGAGGTTTGGGCGCAGTAAAGCTTCAACACCCGCGCACAATGTCGCCAGCGACACCGGCGCATAGCCAGGACCGGCGCGGCGTTCAAGCTTGGAGCTGAGAAAGCGGTCAACTTCGGGTTCGCACGGAAAGCGATCGCGCAGGCTGCTAAGCCACGCGTCCGAGGGGCGGTCTTTGTCGAACATGGAACTCCGCGTATACAGGTGAAATCGAGCGTCTCGTTTGCCGCCGACGAGCAACAGCGATGATTCGCGAGGGCGAATGATAACGCCGTGCGACGGGTTCGGGGGAGTCATCGACGACGTGGATGTCGGTTCTTACCGTGAATCTGCGCGACTGGGTTCGGGCGTACGCTGATCTTTGCCGCCCTTACCGCCAGCCATTCCGATAAAATACCCGGCTTAATCAGCCGGTGACACGCCGGCATAGACTGGGACCCACATGAACGATCTGAAAGAACGTCTTGCCGCCACTCCACTAGCCCAGCTCGACGTCAGCAACCCACGCCTTTACGAACGTGACGAAGCTGGTGCCTATTTTGCGCGACTGCGCCGGGAATCTCCGCTGCACTATTGCGCTGAAAGTGATTACGGCGCGTTCTGGTCCGTCACCCGCTTTGACGATATCGTGAAAGTTAATTCGTCGGACTCGATTTTCTCGTGCAACTACGAATTGGGCGGACACGTTCTTGGCTATCAGAAAATGTTTCGCGATAACGGCGTCGATGCGCGAATGTTCCAATCGACGGATGCGCCGAAACATACGGAGCAGCGCAAAGCGATAGCACCGGTCGTCGCGCGCGCCAGTGTGCGCGAGATGGAGGACACGATTCGCCGATTATGCGTTGCAATCCTCGATGACCTGCCGGTCGGCGACGTGTTCGACTGGGTTGAACACGTGTCGGTAGAACTTTCCACCCAGGTACTCGCCAAGTTATTTGACTTCCCCTGGGAAGAACGTCATTTGCTGACGCGCTGGTCAGACGTCGCGGTGACTGAACCCGGCTTTGGCATCGTCTCCTCCTGGGAGGAACGTCGCGCATCACTCGAAGCCTGCTTCGGAAAATTCGCAGAACTTTGGCAGCAACGCGCGGCGGCACCGCCCGCCAACGATTTGCTCTCGCTGATGGTGCACTCGGACGGCACAAAAGATTTGTCGCCGGAAGAGTTTCTCGGCAACCTCATCAATATCATCGTCGGCGGAAATGACACGACTAGAAATTCTCTGTCGGGTGCCGTGCTCGCTTTCGATAGTTTTCCCGAGCAGTGGCAAAGATTACGCGCCGACCCTACGCTCGCTGCGACGGCGGCGCCGGAGATCATTCGTTGGCAGACGCCGATTTCTCATATGGCACGCACCGCACTGGCGGATTTCACCATCCGCGACACCACCATTCGGAAAGGCGATCGGGTCGCGATGTGGTACATCTCCGGCAACCGCGACGAGACGGCGATCGAGCGCCCGGAAGACTTTATCATCGACCGAGAGAAAGCTCGCCAACACCTGTCATTTGGGTTCGGCGCCCATCACTGCGTCGGCTTTCGGGTCGCCGAGTTGCAGTTACAAATCGCCTGGGAAGAGATCGCCCGCCGCTTCTCGCGAGTCGAAATCGTTGGGGAACCGGTCAGGGTGTGCTCGAATATCATTCACGGCTATCGAGAATTGCCGGTGCGTTTGCATCGCTAACGATATAGTGACGCTGGAGTTGCCGGCGCCGTTCATCTCAAGGCGCACTGGATCGTTGCGTAACCCCGCGCCGCAGAATTAGTCGATCTGGCCCTGGATTTGCGCCTTCAGGCGCATTTTGTGCCCAGGTTGTGCGGGTATCTCGTCGAAACCTGCAGGTGTTGGCCGCAGACGCGGAAACGCCGGGTGACGAAAGGGGTCGCCGTCTTTAAGGGTCTCGTGTATGCCTTCGATCAGCGGTGCCGGTGCATCCGCCGGTCGGGTTGCGTATTGCGCATCGGGTCCAAAGAAGCGCAGTGACAGCGTACGTCGGCGCGTACCGGCGACGGTTGGCGCGCCGCCGTGCAGCGTGGACGGATGAAAAATCACGACGTCGCCCGGTTCAACGGCCCACGACACGATGTCCCATTCGTCGCGTTGTGCTTCGATATTCGGCAGTCTCGGTAAGTCGTGACCGTAGATCGGTTGGGTATCGTCAGTGGGGTCGAACGCCGAGCCATCGTATAAGGTCTGGCGGTGAGAACCACGCACGAACTCAAGCGATTGCGCCTTTTCGACCGCTTCAAAATTAATCCACATCACCGCGATTTCACTGCCGTCCAGCGCGAGATACGGCGTATCCTGATGCCAGGGCGTGCGGCGGTTCGCAACATCCCCTTCCTTGAGAAACACCTGCTCGTACAAAAACCAGACTTCGTCCTGCCCCCAGAGATTGCCGATCACGTCAGTAACGACGTGGTTCTCGAGCAGCTCGCGATACGCATGCGCCGCCTCCGGGTTACACAAGTCCTGATAAAACGTATTGCGCTCTGCTTCATAGAAATGGCACGCGGACGGTGTCGGATTAGCAAGACTCCAGTCGTAGCATTGTTCGGCGAGCTTCAGGGTCTGCAGATCGATGGCTTGCGGTAAGTAAATGACGCCGTCGCGCGCATAGCGTTCGGCGAGTTCGGATGATTGATTCAGTTCGGGCATCGTTGGCAGTTCTCATCTGGGGCCATCGTGGCGGATAGGTCATCAGGATAGGGCACGCTCCTGCAAGCGCAAGTTACTCCGGGTGTGGGCTACGGACAGACCGGGCAGGAAGGCGCTGCAAAGTTCCCGATGGTGTGGCAATCGACCTGACTAGCAGCGTTTTTCAACGTTCGGCTGAGTCACGGCGGGTCAGCCGTCGAGACGGTCGAAATAGCGAATAATCGGCGCCGCGGCGGCCATACCCGCGAGCTTATCGACGACACCCGTTGCGGCACGCCAGGCCAGGTAACGTTCGTAATGCGGGCGGGTTTGCCATTCTTGGACCAACAGCAACGTATTGGCGTCGTCGTGGCTACGCGTCATGTAAACGTCGATGCAACCGTCGTACACGCGGGTTTGTTTAAAATTTTCGGCGAACATCGTCACCAACGCGTCGATCGATTCCGGTTTTGCGGTGACTTCCAGGGTGACAGTTACGCTCATTTTGATTCCTCGTAGATTGGCGGTGCGCTTGGCATGGGCCGATGTTAGGGGCGGATTGCACCCGATGTTGTCAGACCAGCGGCATGACTCGCTCGGCGAAATCGCGTGCGACCTCGCGGGCACTTTCAAGTCCGGGCAGCAAACTGATTTCATGGACGCCTTTGCTTTCGGCGGTACGGATAATTTGCGCAATCTGTTCGGGCTCACCGACCATGGCCGTGCCTTCGATCATCTCGGGGGTGGCGAATTGACGTTCCCCGGGTGGCGTCCAGCTGCAGTGGCCGGTGTGCAGGACCTGATGAAGCTTCTCTTCGGGGATGTCCATCTGAGAGATGTGATCGGTGTACTCTTCCCAGACGTTCTTCATATAGTCCGGCACCACATCATCGTTCTTCGTGTAGCGCCAAATCTCGTAGACGAAGTGAATCATGGTCGCGACCCACGGTGCCGCGATGTCGATGATGCGATCGTCGGTCAGCTTCTCGCCGGGGCGCAGCACCACCGCGTGGGTCACCGCAGTGCTATAGAAGTCGTCCGGTAATTGACGCCCGGCTTTCTCGGCACCTTCGTGAATGTGTTGCATGTGGAAATCAATAAGCTCGGGCTGCTCGCCGAACACTGCCACCAGGCCATCGCCCAACGCACCGGCCGTACGCAGTGCGAGCGGTCCATTGGCAGCGACATAGATCGGAATGCGATCGTCGATGTTGCGAAAACCATCGCCGTGCTCCTGCCATTTGAGCGTCGTCGTTTTTCCTTCGAAAGTGTAATCGACCTCTTCGCCGTCAAGCATCGCGCGCACGACGCGAATGTATTCGCGGAAGGCTTTGATGCGCATCGGGTCATGGCCCATTACGCGCATGGCCGTGTGGCCCGTCCCGATACCAAGGAATACCCGGCCCGGAGCCAGCACATTTACCGAAGCAATAGAGTGTGCAGTGGTCGGTGCAATACGACAGCCCGGCACGGCAATGCCTGTGCCTAAACGAATCTTCGATGTATTGACCGCCGCGACCGCCATGGTCGCGTAACAATCCGACCACATCATTTGGGTGTCTGGAACCCACACGGCGTCGTACCCATAGTCTTCCAGATCCCGAATGATCTCCCAATCACCAATCCTGGTCTCGATATGTAGGCTGTACTTCATGCGCGTGCTCCCCGACAGAGCTCAACCATAGCGCATTTAGTTCCCGGTTTTATTCGGGGACAGTCACTTTATTTCGACGGCCAGGTATTTGGGGACAGTTACTGTATTTCCGCCCGGGAAATACAGTAACTGTCCCCAAATTAATCCGGATTTATCGTACTCCCGCGCCTTTCTATGGTCTAAATAGTGAGGCCCGCGACTGCGGGCCTCGAGTCTAGCTAGCGATTGAAGTTCACGTTATCGCAAACATCTTGCCGTTGTAGCTGCGGTTCGCGAGTTCCAGCGTCCCTTCAGTCGCAACTCTCGACCCCTCCGATATCACAGCGATGCCGTTCAGCTGCCACTGATGGGTGCCCTGTGTACCGAAGGCACCACTACCAATACCGGTCAGCACCTGACCGTCGGCAAGGTACGCCGAGAAATCAGCCGTGTAGGTTCCGGTCGTGAAATCTGCGGTTGAACCAGTAAGCGATCCAACGACAGCGCCCGACCATCCGCCACTAACAGTACCTTCCACATTGATGACGAACACGTGGTTCCCTGCAGCGTCGGTGCTTTTGGTCATCGAGGTTACTGATGATGTGAATGCGCCGACTTCTTTTCCGATTGGCATTGTTCTTCTCCTGTTTTGAAAGAATTTTTTCGCAACGCTTAATGTCATTGCGATTTCAGATTAGAACGATTGGGCGCTGAGGCTTGGTGAGTTTTGCCACGTTGCATGTCGATCGCGCAGAGAAATTCTCCGACGCCGACACACCCAACAGCTAAGCGGCGACTTATCGAATTGTTGCGCGGTCATATAGGTGTAGCACCAACGAATGTTGCCCGTGCTTCATTGCAGAAGATGTAGGTCGTCGCTCTATTAGTGCGCCTGTTTGCGGATCCGTTTGTGCAGCGCTCTTGTCATTTTTATCAGCAGCCGTTCAACACATTGGGTTGGCGCGATATCGAACAAAAACGAATTCCTGATGGGCGTGCCTTTTCCCACATTGGCGGGCGCGAATCTTTCGTAACGTTTAGTCACGCTAACGCGATCTATGCACAAACCATCCGCAACCGGATCAGGAGTGAAGTTATGAAGCAAGACCAACAAATCGAATTGATGCAGTACATGCTGAAAATGATCGATGACGATTCGACAGAGGACGCGGGGCAACTGTTGAAGAATCCAACCTCGTCGTACGTTTGCAAGGACCTCGCCGAACGCGAGTGGACAACGTTCTTCGAGAACCATCCGCAGGTGATCGGCTTATCTGCCGAGTTGCCGGAACCCGGCAGCTTTATTACGAATAGCGACCTCGGCATTCCGATTCTGGCAACGCGCGACAAAGATGGGGTATTTCACACTTTCGTCAACGCCTGCAGACACCGCGGCGCGGTCCTGACCGAGGCCGAGAGTGGCAAGCAGCATCGATTCGCGTGTCCGTTCCATGCATGGACGTACGCGAGCGACGGACAATTGCTGGGCATCCGCGAACCCAAAAAGTTTGGTGAGCTAGAAAAGAATTGCCATCATCTGATCGAACTGCCGAGCGCCGAAAAGTACGGTTTGCTCGTGGTCCATCCGCAGCTTGACGGGACAATCGATATGGATGAGCTGCTCGGCGCCGAGCTCGCCGAGCAATTAGGCGACTGGAAGCTGGGCCAGACCACCTACCTCGGCAAGTCGTCTCTGGAGAGAAATCTCAATTGGAAGATCGCCAACGACACATTTGGTGAGAACTATCATTTCCACACTTTGCACGGCAAACGCCTGAATAATCTGTTCTACGGTGACGCAACGGCGTATAGCGAATATGGACGCCATCATCGTTTGACTCTGCCCAGTCGCTATATCGACGTTCTGCGTGAGCGGCCCAAGAAGCAGTGGAATGTGACTGACGCCTGCGTGGTGGTCTACTACTTGTTTCCGAATGTCCAGATTGTGCTGGCAAACCGCGTTGTGTCTGTGTTCCGCATTTACCCCAGCCGTACGGAAGTCGGCCGCTCTACGACTCGGATCAGCTATTTCGAGGCTCAGCACATCGGCTCCGAGTTCGCAGACGCACCGGCTGCCAAGTTGGATGGCGACAACGTTTACGACGCTAACGTGGTCGAGCGCCTGGAATTCAATCTGGAAACTCAGATCGAGATCATCAACAGTACGCTCGACGAGGAAGACTATTACATGGGCGAGAAATCGCAGGAGGCCGCTGCAAGCGGCAAGGTCGAGCATTTCATCTTTGGTCGCAATGAGCCTGCACTGCAACACTTCCACAACAACTATCGTGCGGCACTCGAACTGCCGCCGCTGGAAGCGTACCGAGCAGGATAGCTCTGCCCCGTAGTAATCGGCCGGATTCCCGAGGATCCGAGTCCGGCTTGATTCCGCCCGGCGACGCCAAGTTCTAACGATTGAACATTCGCGCTGCTGCACACTATCACTCGATGAATCGTTATTGGGCACGGCCTGAAGGTGGTATGTGCGCTCCAGTCCGTTCTTGAGCTCGCTTCAATCTCCCTGGCAAATCGCGGGCGTGCTGCACGATGTGATGCGTGTCCCCGGAAGGTTGCGGCTCTGACGCCTTGATGATTCCTAAATTTGGAACAACATGTCGGTACGAATGATGTACTTCGTGCCAGCTACGATCGTTTCTGAACTGTGCATACAGTGCTGCGGGTGCATGCCGTGAGGGAAACACAGGACAGCGCCTGCTGGCGTGACGACATCGATGGCCAGCGCAGAGCCGCCCCGCGCTGGTTGCGAGGGGTCATCCGGGTCGAGGTAGAAACGCGTTCGCCCTCCTTCGTAGCCGCTACTGAGAAATATAATGAAAGACAGCAGACTCCAGCGGTCGTCGAATGCATCGGTGATCAGTTCACCGTCAATGACTCGGCTGCCCGGCCAGGCGCCATCTGTGTGGGGTTTAAAAAAGTCACCGACCTCATAGCGATAAAAGCGAAATCGGGCATTGAGGCCTAACGCGAGCTTGTTGGTGATGGGGTCCGGACGGGAACGCATGACTTCGGCACAGCGCTGCCACAGCAGATCGGTTGTCGTCGAATCTGCAACCCAAGTGACGTTGTGGTTGTGGCGAATTGCGCGTGGTAGTGACACGGCCGCGTCCGGGAGGTATCCCAACGATTCGCTGACGTCGATGAGACGGATGCATTCATCTATCGACAGCACATTGTGCAGATGGAAGGCGCCCGGAACGCCGTCGATCTCTGTTGCCTGCACGGATACCTTACGGTCCAGTTCCAGCCCGGCCGGGTTGCTGTTAACGGTCGCCCAGGTGGGCAGCGCGGGATGTTCAGCGCCTGGCTCCCTTGCGATCACATAAAAATCGTTTGCTGCAGTGGTTTCAGAATCGCTCATTCGGGGTTGCTGTGCTCAAAACCTTACCAAGGGACGGATAGTGGCATCGGCTTCCCTGAACAACAAATCGTCGACGGCGATTCACCCGGCGTCGGCGCAGTGCAATCCCTCCCATTCCGCTCGTGTATAGATTTGTGCAGGCCGTTCAAAGGTGTGCGGTGGATTGTTCTTGTTGTGTTCCGCGACCCAGCGTTCGGCTTCTTCGCGGATTGTAAAACTCGATTCTTCCAGTGAGAGCGGGCAACTAACGTAATACTTTTCCATCTTTCTGCCTCCTCGGCCTTCGCATCGCTATTCGTACGCGGGGATTCGATTTCTTGCGGTGTATTTAAAGTGTAGTCGACGCTCCAGGGGTTTCACCGCAGCAAGGTAATTCGGGGACAGTTACTGTATTTCCGACACCGAAATACAGTAACTGTCCCCGAATTAAATGCGCCCGGCGTGTCGTGTCGCCGGATTGAGCATGAGATGATGCGCGCGTTCTGCGATCGGCTATAACAAGAACTTAGAGAAACTCATGAAGACAGCTAAACCGGAAACTATTGGCTTATCGTCGGCGCGCCTTGAGCGCGTGACGACGTGGCTGCAACACCAGATTGATGCGGAGCAACTCGCCGGGGCGAGTGTGCTGGTATCGCGGCAAGGAAAGGTCGGCTACTTCGAGGCTGCCGGGGTCACAGATTTAGGAGCCGGGACACCTTTCGATCGTGAAACGCTGGTTCGAATCTATTCGATGACTAAACCCATCACGACTGTCGCGGCGATGATGCTTTACGAGGCCGGGAAGTTTCAGCTCGACGATCCGGTCGCACGTTACCTGCCTGAGTTTTCCGACACACCCGTCTGGGTCGGCGGCGCCAGCGATATCGGCGCCACCGAAAGCTGTAAGCAGCCGATGAGTATCCGTCATTTAATGACGCATACCTCAGGTCTGACCTACGGTTTCATTCGCAGCAACGTCGTCGATGCACAGTATCGCCGTGACAAAATCGACTTCTCGGCAAGGACTTCCACGCTTGCCGAGATGGTTAAACGAGTCGCCGCGGTCCCTCTTATGTGTCAACCAGGCAGCCAATGGAACTACAGCGTGTCGACTGATGTGCTCGGTCGGTTGGTCGAGGTGTGGTCGGGGAAAACACTCGAGGCGTATTTGCTCGAGCACATCCTTCAACCGCTCGGCATGGCTAGTACCGGTTTCCACGTCGCCCCGGAGAATCACGGGCGCTTTGCCTCGCTTTACATGCCGCTATCGGGCGGCGATCTGAGCAATGTGAGTAAGGCGCCGAGTGTCGAAGCTGAAGAGCGTGGCGGTTTGGATCTGATGGAAGCGGCTGCAACAAGTGGCTTTCTCGAACCCACGCCCTTGTTCTCCGGGGGCGGAGGACTCACCGGTAGCATCGACGACTATGCCCGCTTATGTCAGATGTTGTTGAACGACGGTGAACTCGATGGTGTCCGGCTACTTGGGCGAAAAACCGCACAGTACATGCGCATGAACCATCTACCGGATGGCAAGGACATGGCTGGCATGGGGCAGCCGGTTTGGAGCGAAACGAGCTACGATGGTATTGGCTTTGGCCTTGGCTTCGCCGTCGTAATCGACCCGGTTAAAGCACACATCATTACCTCGCCCGGCGAGCATCATTGGGGTGGTGCAGCAAGCACATTCTTCTGGATCGATCCCGAAGAAGAATTGTTCGTGATCTTTTTTGCCCAACTAATGCCCTCCTCGACCTACCCGATCCGCCGAGAGCTACGCACGCGCGTGTATCAGTCGCTGATTTAGCCAGCTAATTCGGGGACAGTTACTGTATTTCGTTGCTGTAAATACAGTAACTGTCCCCGAATTACAGTCGTAAAAAAAGAGGCCACTTCAACTGAAGTGGCCCCTGGTCAGACGCGGATGCATCACTGCGCAATAGGTCGGCTCCTATCGTGGGAGCCGAGGTTGCCTACATCATGCCGCCCATTCCTCCCATGCCGCCCATGCCACCCATATCTGGCATGGCGCCACCAGCAGAATCTTCCGCTGACGAGTCGGCCACCATCGCCTCGGTGGTCAACAACAATGACGCGATCGATGCCGCATTCTGTAATGCGGTGCGCGATACTTTGGTCGGATCGATGATGCCCATATCAAGCATGTCGCCGAATTCGCCAGTCTGGGCGTTGTAACCGTAGTTACCTTTACCAGACGCAACGGCGGCGCAAATGACTGAGGCTTCTTCACCAGCATTGCTCACGATTTGGCGAATCGGTTCTTCCAGTGAACGCACGAGAATATCAACGCCCATTTTTTGATCGTGATTGTCGACTGCGATATCGCCCGTTGCTGCGCGAACGCGCATCAATGCAACACCGCCGCCCGGTACGACGCCTTCCTCGACCGCTGCACGAGTCGAGTGCAACGCATCTTCAACACGCGCCTTCTTCTCTTTCATCTCGATCTCGGTCGCGGCTCCAACCTTAATCACCGCGACGCCGCCGGCAAGCTTGGCCACGCGTTCGTGCAGCTTCTCAGCGTCATAGTCAGAGCTGGTATCTTCAATCTGCGAACGCAGCTGCGCAACCCGGCCCTCAATGCCTTTTTGGTCGCCGGCACCATCAATAATGGTGGTGTTGTCTTTGCTGATCTGGATTCGTTTGGCACTTCCAAGATCGTCAAGCCCAGCTTTTTCAAGACTGAGGCCGACTTCTTCAGCAATGACGTTACCGCCCGTGAGAATGGCCAGATCTTCAAGCATCGCCTTGCGACGATCACCAAAACCCGGTGCCTTAATCGCCGCAACCTTGACTATCCCGCGCAGGTTGTTGACCACTAAAGTCGCCAGCGCTTCGCCTTCAACGTCTTCGCTGATGATTAACAGCGGACGACCGGACTTAGCCACCGCTTCCAAGACCGGCAACAGTTCGCGCACGTTGGAGATCTTCTTGTCGTGTAACAACACCAACGGCTCTTCGAGCTCAACGCTCATCGATTCCTGGTTGTTGATGAAATACGGTGACAGGTAGCCACGGTCGAACTGCATGCCTTCGACGAGATCGAGCTCGTTCTCCAGACCGCTGCCTTCTTCGACTGTGATAACACCCTCTTTACCGACCTTATCCATAGCTTCGGCAATAATCTCGCCGATCGCTTCGTCGGAGTTTGCAGAAATCGTCCCGACCTGGGCAATTGCTTTGCTGTCTGTGCAAGGTGTGGACAGCTTCTGTAATTCGCCGACGGCAACAATCACGGCTTTGTCGATACCGCGCTTGAGATCCATCGGATTGACGCCCGCAGCAACTGCTTTCAGGCCTTCGCGAACAATGGCCTGAGCGAGTACCGTGGCGGTCGTGGTGCCGTCACCAGCGACGTCTGAGGTTTTGGAAGCGACTTCCTTGACCATCTGTGCGCCCATATTCTCGAACTTGTCAGCAAGCTCAATCTCTTTTGCTACGGATACACCGTCTTTGGTTACGGTTGGTGCGCCCCAGCTCTTTTCGATTACGACGTTGCGACCTTTTGGCCCAAGCGTTTGCTTGACGGCGTTGGCAAGAATGTTGACGCCCGCTGCCATGCGGTAGCGCGCGTCATCACCAAATTTGACTTCTTTAGCAGTCATCTCGTTTATTCCTTATAGATTGGGTGGGGCGGTATTCAGGCTTCGAGAACAGCCATCACGTCGTCTTCGCGCATAACGACCAGATCGTCGCCGTCGATCGTGACTTCGGTGCCGGAGTACTTGCCGAAAAGAACCTTGTCGCCAACCTTCAGATCGAGCGCGCGCACCGCTCCGGTATCGAGGACTTTACCGTTGCCGACCGCGACCACTTCACCCTTGATGGGCTTTTCTGCGGCGGAATCAGGAATAACGATACCGCCAGGCGAAGTTTTGTCCTCTTCTGTGCGTTTTACGACTAAGCGATCGTGTAAGGGCCGCATTTTCATTGTTGTCTTTCTCCTCGTGAGCGCGCATTGATCGCGTCTCACTGAATGGTTGTCCTGACGATTCATGAGATGTGCCGTTGGCAAGCCCAATCGCAGTGTGCTGAATATGCGGGCGAAAGTTACTATTTCAAGGCACAAGCGCACGGTCGATTTGAGGCGACGGTCGATTGACCAACAGTGATGGAGCCACAATTCGGCCACCCGCGCCGCACCTTCGGTCAATCAGGGATAAAGGACCGCAGTGGCAGCACTTATCGCTACAATTCAAAACCGACGAAACGCCACCTCGAATAAGGACGCCAGCATGACCATTTCGCTTTCCTGTGCATTTGCCACTTCCAGCCAATCTCATGAGCATGCCGCGATTGCCGAACAACTCGGATATAAACGCGCGTGGTTTTACGACTCTCCGGCACTTTACCCGGATGTCTGGGTCCAGCTATGTCGCGCCGCTGAGCGCACTGAGCGCATTGGGCTTGGTCCCGGGGTCCTGGTACCGAATCTTCGCCATCCCATGACCAATGCTGCGGCTATCGCCACGCTGGTCGAGATTGCGGGTCAGGAGCGAGTTGCGGTGGGTCTTGGGTCTGGATTTACCGCCCGTCTGACTCTCGGCCAGCGACCACTTACGTGGTCCGCTGTGCGTCATTACATTGGCGCCTTGCGCGCGCTATTGCGGGGAGAAAGCGTTGAGTGGGAAGGCCAGTTGATTCAGATGATGCATCCACAGGGCTTCGGCGCCGGGCGCCCGATTGACGTGCCGTTCGTGATTGCTGCCGCTGGCCCCAAAGGCATGGCAGCGGCGAAGGAACTCGGCGAAGGGGTGTTCACTACCGGCGTACACCCGCTTGAGGATGACGAAATTACCTGGAACGCAGTGCTGACGTTCGGCACGGTGCTTAATGATGGCGAAGATCCTGGGTCAGTCCGTGCTATTGCTGCTGCGGGGCATGGTGCCGCGGTCGCCTTACATGCCGCGCTCGAGTTTGGCAGCGCGGACAGCCTGCCGAATGGCGCTGAGTGGGCCACGGCATATAGCGACGTTCCCGCAGCGCGCCGGCATCTGGCCTTGCACGAAGGTCACCTCGTTAACGTCAATCAACGTGACAAGCCGTTCGTGAACGCAGAAACGATGACAGCATTCGAGCTGGCCATGGATAAAGGGGCGTGGCGCGAGAAACTCGCGCGTCTGGAAACGCAAGGCGGCACAGAGATCGCCTATCAGCCCGCCGGCGACGATATTCCGCGTGAACTTGAAGCATTCGCTGCGTTACTCCCGTAGCAAAAGCACCTGACTCGAAGCGCCACAGGCAAAGTGGCGCGGCGAGTCCTCGTTAGAGCCAGCCGACAGGTCGCGTCGGCAACGACGCAAGAAAGAACGGAAATCCAGGCACAGCAGCCAGATGTTGCCACGCCTGCGGTGGCTAAAAATTGCGTACGCCACCACGCTTGGGTCATGTTCTCAGAGCCGGAGAGTCGACAAGCTTTCGGGAACACGTCATCGACCGGGTTTTCTGCCGCGCTTGCGCGGCATCAGCGTTCGGCCTGTCATCTCTTCCAGCTTGCGCACAAACTCACGCTGTCCAAGCGGCCGCCCCAAACGTGTGTGTGCCGCGATGCTTTTCTGCATGCTCTGATCGAGCGACTGCCCCACAAAGCAGCGCCAGTTCTCGACACGTTCGAGCATGGGCCGCACATCAACCAACTCGTCATCGCGGCGCTCAAGGTGCGCACGGGCGCTGGACCAAGGCCATTGTTCAGGCGTCGTACATAGACGTGCGCCGATTGGGTTTCGCTCCACATATCGTACCGATGCGCCTAAATGAGCTTCGTCCATCGGGCACGAGAAGAAGCGCTCCTGCCACAGATGTCCGCGCCATCCGAAACGCTCGTTAATCGCACGGGAATAGCGACGATGGGCATCGCCGAGCGCCGCACGCAGTCCATCTTCGTCGCTCGGCACCATAACGAAGTGCACATGATTCGGCATCAAGCAGTAAGCCCATACCGCAGTTCTAGCGCGCCGACAGGCGCGGCCGACCAAGGCCATGTAGTGGTGATAGTCGTGGTCGCGAAAGAAAATCGGTTGGCGACGATTGCCGCGCTGCGTTACATGGTGGGGAACATCGGGGATCACAAGACGAGCCATCCTGGCCATATCGCTACCTCCTTGTAGCGGAACTCAGACGACTCACATCATAGCCCAGCAATCGAGCGCAGTTCCAAATTCGGGGACAGTTACTGTATTTCCGCGCTGGAAATACAGTAACTGTCCCCGAATTTTTCTGGACGCCGCATCTGGGCGCAGCTACGCTTGCGTGAGACCAAAACAGAATCGGCGCTGTCAGCTAAATCAAAAAAGGAAGCCCGCATGAGTTCGACACTGAGATATCTCCATCACCCTGCATCGCAACCGTGCCGGGCCGTCCAGCAGTTTCTCCTCGAAATCGAAGTTCCGTTTGAGGAAGAAATCATCGACATCATGTCCGGCATCAACGAACTGCAAGACTTTAAGGATTCGCATAACCCGACTGGGCAGGTACCAATACTGATTGATGGCGATTTCACAGTTTGGGAAAGCGCCGCAATCGCGTTTTATCTGAATGAGAAATTCAACGCCCCGAGTAACTGGTTCGGTGCTAACGCGGAACAACGCGCGCGCATTCAGCAGTATCTGCATTGGCATTCCACCACACTGCGTCGCGGAGCCGGTGCGTTCTTCTACTCCAACTTTGCTGAATGCATTTGGGGTAAGCGCGATTATTCTAAAGAGATCGAAAAGGGCCACATGGTGCTTCGCGAGTCGATGGGGATTCTGGAAGGTTGGCTGAGCAAAACCGAATATGTGTGTGGCGACGAAATAAGCTTCGCCGATCTACAGGGCGTACACGAGTTTGTGTCGCACAAAGCTGGTCGCGTGATTTCCGATTCCCAGTGGGCAGAATTTCCGAACGTGAAACGTTGGTTCGATATGCTGACCGCGCGCCCGCATGCGAAGACTGTCAGCGCCACCATCATCGAAGTCGGCAAGATTCGGGCGCGTGGAGAACTCATCCCCATGACCCGCAAGACCTCGCTGGCCAAAGGTACCGAAGTGGTTGGTAGCGGTACGCTGGGTATCCCGTATTTCGAAACGGCCTGACACCCGTAGTCGGCGTCAGTCGCGGATGCGCTCTGTACAGACAACGCTTTCCGCTGACACCGTCCGCGCGAAATGAGTACCCATTAGCTAATTCGGGGACAGTTACTGTATTTCTAGCGCCGAAATACAGTAACTGTCCCCGAATTTAATCCTACGAAGGGCGGTGCTCCGACTTAGCGGATCGGCACCCAGTTACCATGAAAACCGGGCGGAATACGGTGTGGGATGTGGACTTTTGCCGCTGCCGGGCCGGCGAACTCATCGGCATTGAGTATGACCAGTTCAGTGTGCTCATCGTTCATATCCACGACCAGCCCAACCAGCCAACCATCATCTTCTGCGCCGTCAACGTTGCGCGGAACGAATACGAATTCACCCGGGTGACGATTAGCACCAAAGTCATGAGTCTCGGTAGTGCCTTGCCTGGCATCGTGTTTGTACAACACTGTCGCACCAACAGTTAACTCAATATAGTCCTCACTCGGCAGTCCGACAGAATAAACATAACGATAATCTTTACAGCTTCTGCGTTCGTCGTAGCGTGGGAATTCCTGATTTTGATCGTGAATGACGTGCCTTGCCACTCGCTGTGCGACGGGGTCTATCGTCCAGCGCTCGAAGCGCGAGCGTTTCGAGTCGGGCCCCATGTTGCTGCGCGCATACATGCTGTCATGTGCGACAACATCGACGACGACCTTACCGTCCTCTGTTTCATACGCATTCGCGGGATGGAACACGTAACAAGGCTCCACCTCACACCAGATAGTGTCGGCCGCACACCCCGTTCGCGGGCATAAGCCGACACGCGCAGGGTGGGCCGGGTTCCACTCAAATGGCAAGGGATACCCCGCCAGCATTTTTTTCACCGACACCGTCGCTGGGAGATCGAAAACCAGCACGTAGTTTTCAGTAATCTGGCAATCGTGAATACTCGGGCCATCCCGAACGGAGATGGCTTCCTGGCGAATGACTTTCCCGGCGTCATTCACGACCACATGCCAGACCTTGTCGTTCACCGAGGCGTCGTAGCACACCGCGTGCAATTCGCCGCTCGTGGGATCGAGATGAGGATGAGCGGAAAACGAGACATCGAGCGTACCGTCAAAAGGGTTATGCGCAATCGTCTCAAGCTCGTCGTTCAGCTCGACTGGCCAGGCGCCTGCTTCAACCAGCGCGTACGTGCGACCGGCATGACCAATAATGTTGGTATTGGCGTTGTCGGCCATCGCTCGGCGTGGCCCTGGCGCTGGTGCTTCGTCCAGCGCCTTGCTCACAGCATTCGAGCGCACCCAGCGATTGCGATACCAGGTCGCCTGTCCGGCTTCGAGTTTGATGCCGTGCGCCATCCCGTCGCCCAGGAACCAATGATGGCTTCTGGGATCCGGCTGGCCGATCGGGTTCGGGCCGATGCGCAAATAGCGGCCATTCAATTCTGGCGGGATGTGGCCATCCACGGATAGCTCAGATAGCGTTTCCTCACTCGTCATGGGCGAGTGGATACCATTCAGAAACGGATTAGGTCGGTCTAGCTCGGGCAAACGCTTACGATTGAATTCGGCGACTTTGCCCATGCCTTTAGTGACGGTGTCACGTATCGTTTTCTCAATCACGTTGCTCATTATTTCCCTCGTTGGCAGCGCTGCTACAAATGTTTATGCTGTAAACATCGAGCATAATGATAACAATGTCAACATTAATCGCATGACGCAAAAAAAGTATCACCATGGTGATTTACGGGCAGCGGCTCTCGAGACCGGTACAGAACTGCTCAAAAGCCGGGATGCCGATGACCTGGGCCTACGCGAATTGGCGCGAGAAGTGGGTGTCAGCGCCACCGCGCTGTATCGTCATTTCCCGGACAAGGATGCGCTGCTAACCGCACTCGCGTACCAAGCCGCAGAGGCCCTGGGCGAGTTCCAAAAACAGGCGGGCTTGCGCGCCGGCGGCGGCAACGCCGGTTTCGCCGCGATGGGTATCGCCTACGTCGACTTCGCCGTCGAAAATCCGGCGCTGTTTCGCCTGATGTTTCGCAAAGCCGCGAACATCGACGTTCTGAGCGGCGATATTGAATCGGTGGGCAGCGCAATTCGCGGATTGCGCGAAACTGTCGCCGGACTCACGCCTGCCACTCTCGGTGACGACAAACGCAAAGCGTCCGCATTGCGTGCCTGGTCGTTGGTTCACGGACTGGCCTGTTTGATTCTCGACGGCCAAATCGAATACGACCGAGAACTTATTCGTTCCGTAGTTGTATCAAGATCCGTGCTCAGCTCCTGACGGTAGGTCGCATTATCGCGAGCAGACCTTCCTGCCACCGCCCGCGCGCAGTGTCATCGCTGCGGACTGCAACGGAGTCGAACTAATTCGGGGACAGTTACTGTATTTCAGCCTCGGAAATACAGTAACTGTCCCCGAATTGGATGAGAATTATTACTCTGTTGGGCCTGGTTATTTCAGTTCCAGCCCGCGCAGTTCGCCCTCGTCGCGCCAGTCACGCAGAATCGAAAAGAACTCTGCCGCGCCGCCGCCGTAAACGTTGGAGAAAAATCCGTTCTTGTCGTCAGGATTACCCTCAACGTTGTAATAGCCGGGTGTGCATTCGCTAAAAAAGCGCATACCGAGGCGCGCTTTACTCCGCATCGTTTCGCACCATTGCTGTTCTGCTTCTGCGCTTGCTTCGACAACATCCGCGCCGCGCTGCTGCGCTTGGTGCACCGTGTGTGCGATGTGTTTGCTTTGCTCGTTGAGTAAGTGGGGGAAATTCGCCGCCAACGCACTTTGAATCATGCCCATGAAGTAGCAGTTCGGGAAGCCGTGACTGTGCACGCCGTGATAGGTGGCCGGACCATCGGCCCATTTTTGACTTAACGGCAATCCATCGCGACCAAAAACGTCGTAACCGGAGTTGCGTGTATAGCCTGTGCTCACCTCGAAGCCCGTCGCAAAAATAATACAGTCGACTTCGTATTCCTGGCCATTGGCGACCACACCTTTTTCGGTAATGCGCTCTACACCGGCGCCGTGGGTGTCGACCAGGCTCACATTCGGTCGGTTGAACGTCGTGAGATAGTCGTCGTGAAAGCACGGGCGCTTACAAAATTGTCGGTAGTACGGTTTCAGCGCTTCGGCGGTATCCGCATCGGCGACGATGGCATCGACCCGTGCCCGTACCCCTTCCATCTTCTGGAAATCTGCAATCTCAGTCAGGCGCGCGATCTCTACGTTGCTTAATTGCTCCGCACCATCGACCGGCAAAATGCCAGTGAGATTGCGATATATCTCCGTCCAACCGTCACCGACCATATCTTCCTTTTGATAACCACCGGTGACGAGCGTGTTGAAGTTATCCATACGCTCCTGTTGCCAACCCGGTTGCAGGTTTGCCGCCCATTCAGGATCGGTCACGCGATTAGCCCGCACGTCCACCGACGATGGGGTGCGCTGAAAAACGAATAGCGCCTCTGCGGTCTCGCCAAGATGGGGAACACACTGGATGGACGTCGCACCAGTGCCGATGATGGCGACCTTTTTGTCGCGCAAACCTTCCAGCCCACCATCGGAATCGCCGCCCGTGTATTGATAGTCCCAGCGACTGGTGTGGAAAGTGTGGCCTCTATAAGTATCGATACCAGCGATGCCCGGCAGCTTCGGTTTGCTCAGAGGACCGTTCGACATCGCAACAAAGCGCGCGGTCATGCGGTCACCGCGATCGGTCGAAACGATCCAGCGAGCGCTGGTTTCATCCCAACGTACTTCAGTAACTTGCGTCTGCAGACACGCGTGCTCGTACAATCCGTAATGCTCTGCAATACGGCGTGAATAGGCGAGAATCTCCGGTGCGCGGGTGTACTTCTCCTTCGGCACGTAGTTCATCTCTTCCAGAAGCGGTAAGTAGATGTAGGATTCGATGTCACACATCGCGCCCGGATAGCGGTTCCAGTACCAGGTGCCGCCGAAGTCGCCGCCCTTCTCGATGATTCTTATTTTCTCGACGCCGACCTCCTGCAAACGCGCAGCGGCGAGCATGCCGCCAAATCCTCCGCCTATAACGATGACATCGCTATCATCGAATAAGGGCTCGCGAGAAATGGTTTCTTCGAGATAGGGATCGTCAACGAAGTGAGAAAAACTACCTTCGGTGGCGAGGTACTGCTGGTTTCCGTCTCCGCGCAACCGTTTGTCCCGCTCGGCCCGGTACTTCGCACGTAATTCGTTCGGGTCAAAGCCAAGTTCCTCTGTGCTCATTGGCCACTCGATATCTGTAATTGGCTCGTTCCGTATCACGAATTCATCTCCTCAATCCTCTATGTTCTGCGTGTCGCGATCGCCCAGGCCAGATCCAGCCGTCGCTTTGTTAGTGATCCCGACCAGCATAGTTCTTTAACAAATGAGCAGCACCGTCAGTGCTATTAATTGACGCATTCGCGCCGAACAACGACTCCTTCTGCGCCGCAAAAGCTTCTCGATTTGCACCCAGCGGGGCGAGTTCCACTGCGCGTTGGTTTGCCGCGGCGAGCAAATCGTCGCGTTCGGTGATCTGTTCAACGATGCCTGCGGCGAGCGCCTGAGGGCCCGCCCAGCGGCGTGCTAGCTGAACCGTCTCGTAGAACACATGGGCCGGCAGCTTGTGTCGAAACAGCGCCAGCTCTGGTTTAGGTATGACCATGCCAAGCAGCATTTCGCTCGCGCACAGAAAACCTCGATCGCTGCGCATCAGCCGCACATCGTGGCACAGGGCCAGCATAAAGCCAGCACCGAAACCGTGGCCATTGACCGCGCAAATTGTCGGAATTGGCATCGTGATGATACGTCCCATCAAAGCCATGAATTCAGCTGCAAAAACGCCGACATCGCCGCCGGCGGGATGATCATCAGGGGCCCGATACCAGTCGAGATCGAGTCCGTTGGAAAAGAACTTCTCATCCGCGGAGCGAGTCACTAGCGCTGCCGGTCCGCTTGAACCTTCGACGGTTTCCAGTGCCGCCGCGAAAGCGCGTACGAAAGTGGTGTTCCAGCGATTCTCGCCAGCATCCATGGTCAAGGTGAAGATATCGTCTTTCTGTTCGAGGTTAATCACGCCAAGTGTAGTCCGGTTTCACAGGGCACCCAGAATACCCGAGAGTGCACAGCGAAGCCTGCGCGGCGTGGACACACAAGCTTGTTTCGCGACGCTAAAGAGGCGCAATCCTATTCAGGTCGGCGAACGAAACAGCCCCTGCGGGCCGCGTCTACGCCAGGGCATTGGGTACGTATACGCGCAACCGGACACTAACGACTTGATGATGCTATCGTCCAGTGACAGGGATTCTGGAGCGCAATAGCCCCGAGAAATCCACTCGAATTACCCACTCTGGGAGCGCGTTCGTGAACAACAGATTAGTAACGCTGGCAGTATTAGGCGTGGGGCTCGGACTCGGGTCGGTGCAAATCGGTGCCGTCGAGACGCCTACGCAAGCGACCGAAGCGATCGCCTTGGTGTCTATGGACGGGCACGCCCACTATGAATCCGGTGTCCACTTCGCTGATGGCATCGGCGTTGAGCGGGATGCGACCGAAGCAGCGCGATTGTACGAACTCGCGGCAAGACTGGGGCACCCCCAGGCACAAATCGCATTAGGAACAGCCTACGCCTACGGCGACGGTGTCGCGCAAGATGACGCGTTGGCTTTGAAGTGGTATCGAAGCGCCGCCGATACCGGCAGTTCAACCGCACAAATTCTAGTGGGCACTGCCTTTGAGGACGGTCGCGGCATCACTGCCGACCGGGATGCGGCACTTCGATGGTACCAACGCGCTGCACAACAGGGTGATGCGGACGGCCAATACAATGTGGCGCGACTGTACGACAACGGCGAACGCGCTCCGGAGAAAAACGCGGCGGCGTTGAAATGGTATCTACTCGCAGGTCAGCAAGGACACCCGAGTGCGGAGTCGCAGTTGGCGCTGATTTATGGCACCTGTCCGACGCATATTGAAATGAAGTCGAAGCTCGACGAACTCGTCGTGAGAGATGGGCAGACAGCCCCGGTCTCGCCGGTCCGTAATCACTGATACCGCGCCCGTTGCTAACAACGGATCATGTAAGCGAGCCCGCGCCCGGCATCGTGGCGATGAACTCTCGTAGCAAAGTTCGGCGGGCGCTGCGGGCAACGACTTGGTGTGGCATGAATACCGCGCGCAGTTCTGTCAAATCGCAGCAACGACTGAGGCACAAATGAAGTATTCAATTTTCTATAGTCTGCAGGCGCCCGCCGAGTTTGGTGTATCACCGGCGCAGGTATATAGCGAAGCACTTGATCAAATCGAATACGCCGACCAACTGGGCTTTCATCAAGTGTGGCTGACCGAACATCATTTTATGGATGATGGGTATTGCCCTTCGCCGATGATTGCGGCTGCGGCGATAGCCGGTCGTACGCGCCAGATTCGCATTGGCCAGGGTGTCGTACTGCTCCCTTTTTATGGTCACCCGTTGCGTCTCGCCGAGGATACCGCCGTACTCGATCTCGCCTCTTGCGGGCGCTTCGAGTTAGGCGTTGGAAGAGGTTATAGGAGCCACGAGTTCGATGGCTTCGGGGTCAACATCAAGCATCGCAAGGCGATGACCGACGAAGGTCTTGAGATTCTACGGCTGGCCTGGAGCGGTGAGCGATTCAGCTTTAGCGGCAAACACTACCAGGTGAACAACGCGCGCCTGGCGCCGCGCCCGATTCAACAACCACACCCGCCAGTTTGGCTTGGCGCTGCGACTGCGAAATCGAGACGCCAGGTCGCGGAAGGTGGCTACCCCCTGCTCATTTCACTCATTACCGACGTCGAAGAAACGAAAGCCGAGTTTGCCGATTACACCGCATCCCTGGTCGCGTGCGGGCGCGATCCAAAGGATTTCCCACGCGCTCTGATTCGCGAGTTCTATGTCGCTGAAGACAACGAACAAGCGTGGCGCGAAGTGCGCGAACATTTCCTGCACATTTACCGCAAGGTTTATTGTCCACCGCATCTGCCATTTTACGATACCAATGCCGACGGCTCGACGCGCCTGGTCACCGATCCGGCTGATGAGTACATGGAATCTGAACGGTTCCGCCGCGACCGCCACATCATCGGTGATCCGGATTTCTGTGCCCGCGAATTACGTCGCTACCGCGACGAAGTCGGCGTGGAGAATATGATTTTGAGAATGCAATTTCCGGGGCAGTCGCACGCGCAGGTGGTACGCTCGATGGAGCTGTTGAAAAACGAAGTTATCCCACGCGTTGAGGGACTGAAGTAGGCGGCAAGGAGCGTGGCGATCTTCGCCGCAACGCTCAATCGAATAAGCGCCACTCAGCCAGAATCCGGCACACCAGGCTTAGCTGTGGTTGCCAACAGCACGAAGGCGCTCAGACACGTTGCGCCGGCGACGGCGAACACAGTCGGGTAATCGCTTGCCATGGCAACGTAGCCGAGTAGATAGCTACCTGCAGCGAAGCCGACGTTGAATGCACCGTGGTAAGCCGCCATCGCTTTGCCTCGCTCGCGGGCATGTGCGAAATCGAGTGCCACCGCATTCAAAGCCGGGAAGAACAAGCCATGCGACAAGCCCAGCAAGCTACCGCTGAGTACGAGTCCGATTTGGTCGATCCAGATTAATGAGAACGGCACGCCAACGTAGAAAAACAATGCCGCGGTAGCAACGCGCATGCGTCCGAGTCGATCAGCCAGACCACCGAGGCCGGTTCGGACCAGCATGGCGCAACCTGCAAAGGCAATCAGAAATCCGGAAACTTGCTCGATACCACGCTCAAGCGCCCACGGTTGATAAAACGTAAATAACCCGCCCATGGTCCAGCCGACCATCACAGCAACTGTGAGCACGCGTTTCAGGCCTGGCCTGCGCAGCAGACCGAGCATCCCGACGGACTCTGCATGCGGGTGCTCGACGAAGCGTTCGCGAATGAGCAGGGTCAAAGCGGCCGACAGGGTCGCCGTCACCACCGTTGCGCCGAACACGACCGGCCAGCCGTAGCGCCCGGAGACCCATTCGGCGAGCGCCGGACCCAAGGCGTTGGTTGAAATCATCACGGCGCCGAACAAGCCAATGGCTTGCCCGAGACGCCGGGGCGGCGCCTGTTCGGTAGCGAGCGTGGACAATGCAATGTAGAACAACGTAAAGGCAATGCCCTGCAGAATTCGCACCACCCACAGCAAGGGTCCGACGCTATCGATGACCAGATAGCCAGCGCTGGCGACTGCGAACGTCAGCGCGCCGGCGCAGCCGAAAAACTTTCGCCCGCGGCGGTCGACCTGGATGCCGACCAGTGGCATGAACACCACCGAGGCAAACATGGTTATCGCGCTGACTGCACCGATGGTAGAGGGTTCTGCAGCAAGTTCAGTCGCGAGAAATTTCGGCAACAGAAAATAGGCAGAAAACGACAGACCGAAAAATGCCGTAGCAAGCAGCAACAGCGCGAACTGCGCGCTCAGCAGGTAATCGGGCTCTTTTGGCGCAGCCTGCCCGTCTTCGAGATGGTCCGTCATGATGTACGCTGTGCCAGCGGCGCTTTGCGGCGCGAGCCGTGTTCCGCCGATTCGATGTAGATTCAGATTGCCGGGCATAGTGCCACAATGCGTTAGTGGCCGCCGGACGAACCTTCGTCCGGCTTTCCAATAGCATGTCCCGTCGAATCGATTCACAATGCCCAATAGCGCGAGCGACCAAGTCGAAAGTAAGCGCCCGAAATTTTCCAAAGCGCAGTCCTCAGAGCAGCGGTGTGCGGTGATAATGCGCAGTGCGCTCAGTTTGGGACCGCGCAAATGCCCGGAGTCAGAAAAAATGAACGTTCTACGATTCGCGCACTTCGCGCTTATCTCCGCCCTGCTATGCCCAGCTTCGTTAATCGCAGATCCACTCCGTCCAACGCTAAGGGTGGCCGCTGACGGCATGTCGCGCGACACCGCGCGCGCCGGGATCAGTGCCGGCGATGGTGTCGCAACTCTGGCAGGCCAGTCCGAACCTCGCTTCACGCTCAAACCGGCGCTAGACACCACTGCCTTCGTCGGCCACCGCGGCACCGTTGAAAGCGTCGCATTCGCGCCCTCAGGCGAACACCTTGCAACTGCGGGTCATGATGGCGCCATACGCATTTGGACGCTCAATGGCGCCGCAGTCGGCGAGCCTTTCTGGGGTCACGAGGGGAGAATTAATATCGTCGCGTATTCGCCTTCCGGAGACCACATTCTGTCTGGCAGTAACGACAACACCGTGCGACTTTGGCAACGCAATGGCGAATCGGCCGCCACAATTTTCACCGGTCATAGTGATTGGGTGCTGAGTGCGGCATTTTCTCCGTCCGGCCAACATATCGTGTCCGCCAGCGCGGATGGCACAGTACGCTTGTGGTCGCTGGAGGGTGAGCCGTTGATCGCGCCAATTAAGGGCCATCAGGGCAGGGTATTTTCTGTTGCGTTCTCGCCCTCGGGGAAGCACATCGTCTCGGCTGGCCAGGATCGAAGCGTACGCCTGTGGACCTTATCCGGCGAACCGGTAGGGCAACCGTTCGTCGGGCACGGGAACTGGGCGCTTAGCGTGGCCTTTTCACCCTCCGGGGAACACCTCGTATCGGGGGACGTGAATGGCAAGCTGCAGATGTGGACACGAACCGGTAAGGCGCTCCCGCGGTTTTCCCAAGGCCATGCGGACTGGATTGAGAGCATCGCATTTTCGCCTTCCGGCGCACTCATCGCGTCGGCCAGTGATGACGGAAGCGTCCGCTTGTGGAACGCCGACGGCACACCCGCGGCCGAGGCGTTGCGTCCCGGTGGCGAATTGGTGCTCGACGTGACGTTCTCGCCGAACGGACAGTTGCTGGCAACTAGTGGCGAAAAAGGCGCTGTGGATTTATGGAGACTGGCTCCCCTGAGCGCGGTCGAAGCGCGCTAGCCATCGAGACATACGCACAAGTGTTGTGCGACCTGCCTGCGTGAGTCGGGGTTAATGTGCCCTCCTTACCGACAACGCCGACACGAATAGCCGTTATTCGTGCCGGCGTAGAGCAAATACCGGATGTTTAGCTTTTAACCTGCATCGCGCCGAGAAAATCCATCTTGCCCAGAGGCGTTCCCTGCTGTCGCAAAATGTTGTACGTCGTGGCTGCGTGAAAAAAGAAATTCGGTAACGAGAAGGATGCGATGAAGCCCTCAGCGGTGAAGGGCACTTTCATGTCGCCGAACTCGAACCGCATGTCCTGCCCCAGTAGCGCATTAACTTCATCAGCTGAAACTTGGGTCAACTCGTCCTGGGCCGCGCTAATCAATCCGTGCAGGCCGTCATAATCGAGATCGGGGTGCATCGAAGGCGGCCCGAACACACCCGCCTTAATGCCCTGGATCGCGCCCAGAGAATGATGTGCAGTCGAGATCATCTGAAACCGTAAGGGCAACATATCTTCGGCAAGACGCGTTTCGAGTAAAGCATCAAGATCAATGCCGTTCGCCTCGGCGTGCACTTTACCTTTGCTCAGCACCGCGGAAGTCGAAGCCAGAATTTGTTGATAAACAACGACGCTCATGTCGTAAAGAGAAATAGTCATAGCAGTTTTCCTTAGATGATTAGATTGGCGCGGTTAGTCCGCACGCTCCCCGTCCGACTCGTCGCACGGATAGACCCGCGCGCTATTGCCGTCGACAGTAATGTGTACCGCGTCCTCGATCTGGCGCATTGCATCGCGCACCTGCACCGCCGGGATGCCGTACTCGCGCGACAGGCATGCGCCATGCGCGAGAATGCCGCCGGTCTCGAGCACCAGCCCGCGTATTTTCGGAAATACGGACATCCAACCCGGATCGGTACTGTTACACACCAGGATGTCGCCGTTCTCCACGCGCCCGATTTGATCCAATTGTGGCACCACGCGTGCCAGACCGCTGGCAATGCCGTGACTGGTCGCAATACCAACCAGGGTACCTTCCGGTAAATCCTCGGCGTTCTCAACTGCACTCGACAGATCGACCGGCACCCCGTTGCGCAACCACGTTGGAGTCGGTTCATTGCGCTCATTGCGCCGGTGAAAAACGGCCTTTCGGGCCGCCATCTTGGCCTTGCACAGGCCGGCCGGTGTCTCGCCGTTAAGGTAGTCATAGAGTTCATGGCGAGCAAGGAACCAGAAGTCGTCTGCTTCGCTAATCGCACCTTTGTCGTACATGCGTTTACCGATCTCAAGAAAAATCTTCTTTTTTCCGTAGGTCAGGCGGTCAAGATAGTGGCGTTCATCGTCGCGATACTTCAAAAAGCGTAGACAATAATCAGCGACGTAGCGGAAAATTTTCGCGCGAAGTTTGCCAAATGCTTTCTGTGCCAGATTCGCACTCACTTCTTCGACCACGGCCTCGCGACGTTTGACCAGCTTGTCCATCATCACCGACGGATGAACCGGATTGTCAGCGTTCAACAGTTGCTCAAATGCGTCGTAGTCGAGCGCCGAATTCTCAACCCGGCGGTCGTAGTAAAAATCGCGATCCTGATGACCGCGATGACCATGCTGGTGGATAAATTCGGCATAGCCGGCGGCGAACCGCCGGGCATTTTCGTCATCGTGTTCAGCGACTGCCGCGAAGAAAGCCTTGCCGCGATGAACCTCAAACAGACTTTTCAATGCTGGCGAGGTACCAATCATCTGCGCTAACTCGAACAAAGCCTCGCCTTCGAGAGCCGCCTTGTTATCGGGAATGCCGCTAATCAAATCCTGAAAAACTGTGGCGGTGTCACCGTCGTACCAGTGCTCGAGTAACTTCGCTAAACCACCAAGCGCGCCGGTAGCGTAAAAGAAAAATGGCGGCCACAAAGTGACGTACCACTCGTCGACAAAGGCAACGCGTTGCTCCGCAGCCTCAACTAACTGCACGTCGCTCATCGCCCGAATCTCGTCGACTGATGGTCCGTCTGCCTCGTCCGTGCGGTTATCCAGGTAGTCGTAGGTGGTTTGGAACCAGCGTGTTACGCCGTGCTCCGGTTGCAGGATGTGCACGCGCAGCCACATCTGCAGCAATCCGAACACAGACGCGCGCTTGTTGACGAAATCGTCATGCCAGGCGGGTGGAATGTTGGTTAAATCGCGCAGTTGTCCTGGCCATTGCTGGCTCAACCAGGACCGCTCGGCATCGGCGTTAAAGTAGGCCGTGGCCCGGTGATACTTATGCCAACGGACATTGGCCACATCTTTAAAGCCGAATAGTTTCGCGAAGCGTGAGTAGTTCAGATAGCACTCATAGGCGCGGCATGAATAGAACAGTGGCGAGATTCCGCCGGTCCAGTACATCTCGGACCACGTATAGGTCCAGGTCGTATCCGCCTCTTCAGCCGGCGGTTGCCAGCCATCGACGTCTTCGTCCCAGGTGAATTCGACCCCCGTGACCGGGCGCGATTGCAGCAAGTACAAAGTGCCATCGCTCAATGCCCATTCGATATCCTGCGGCAATCCGCCGTATTGCTGCATCACGTCACGCCCGAGACGGCTAAGCGCCTCGGCCTGCACCGGCTCGAGCGAGGTGGCGGAACGCTCTTCAGCACTGGTCAATTGTTCGATAGTGCCTCGACCGGATTCGGGGTCGCGCACGACTTTCTTTTCCTTGTCACCAACCTCAAGCGACTTCACCGCGAGTGTGGTGCGGTCGATAACGAAAGTATCAGGATTGAGAATTCCCGAGACGACCCCCTCGCCCAGTCCCCAACTTGCATTGATCACGATTTCGTCGGTACGCGAGGTCATCGGGTTGGCTGTGAACATGACCCCGGCCACGTCAGCCGCGACCATCTGCTGCACAACCACCGCAAGGCGCTCGTGTTCGCCGTCGAAGCCCTGCTGTTGACGATAAGCCGTCACTCGCGCTGTCCACATTGAGGCCCAACAACGCCGCACGGCGTCGATAACGGCGTCAAAGCCGCACATATCGAGATAGGTGTCGTACATGCCGGCGAACGATGCGCCGGCCAAATCCTCGGCGGTGCCGGATGAACGAACCGCGACGAAAACGTCATCGCCAAAACTCGCGTAGGCTGCCTTTATGTCTGCGACGATGGCAGGCGGGATTTCTGTTGTGGTGATGAGCGCGCGAATTTCACCGGTACGGGACTCCAACGCTGCCGCGTCATTCAGATCAAGGCTTGCGACGATTGGATGAATACGTTCGGCGAGTGTGTCGCCGGCAAGAAACTCGGAGTGCGCGGCGGTGGTGACGCTGAATCCTGGCGGGACTTTAAATCCCATCGCCGATGCGCGCCCCAGACTTGCGGCCTTGCCGCCAACGAGGTCGGGCCGCAAAGCGCCGTCTTGGTCGAATCGGATCACGTTAGCCATAGTGCCTCCCCAGCAAGCCAGGCGTCGCCTGTCTCTCCCCTGAAGCGACAGATCACGACTACGAAGTCGCCGCCAGAGGCTATGCGTAAGCCTCTGGCGCTGTCAACGCGAGGCGCGCGCGAAACACTGCAGATTCATCGACTGGATATTGCTGCTGCTTCCGCCGCGCCCGCGGGATATCGATGGTGGCAGTGCGCTCGGCGGTCGACTCCTCGTGACCGGCACAGGTCATTCGGGTATACACCACGCACGTCCTATCCAGAGCGACCGCAGGACCTTAATTCGGGGACAGTTACTGTATTTCCGCTCCGGAAATACAGTAACTGTCCCCGAATTAGGAGAGTGTCGCCGAATGGGACGCTTTTGCGGACTGTCGATGTTAATCTCCCGGCGATTGTCAGCAGTCATATCAACACATTCGAGGTAGACGATGAGTTCGGTCCGTTCTTCACAATCTCAACACCCCCTTTCCGCCGACCAGCAAGATTTCGACGTCGTGATAGTCGGCGGCGGTTTTGCCGGTTTGTATATGCTTCACCGCATCCAACAGCGTGGCTTGCGAGTCCGTTTGTACGAGGCTGGCAGCGGCATTGGCGGGACCTGGTTCTGGAACCGTTACCCAGGTGCGCGGGTGGACGTTGAAAGCATGGAGTACTCCTACTCGTTTGACGATGCGCTGCAGCAGGAGTGGTCATGGACGGAACGCTACGCGGGCCAGCCGGAGTTGATGCGCTATATCAATCATTGCGCCGACCGCTTCAATCTGTGGCCGAATATTCAGCTTAGTAGCAAGGTCACTGCAGCGGATTACAACGAATCTACGCGCGATTGGCGTGTGGTTACAGACGGCGGCGATTCAGTGCGTGCCAAGTACTGCATTCTGGCGACCGGCTTTTTGTCGTCTGGTGATATTCCCAAGTTCGAAGGGTTGGAGGACTACCAGGGGAATACCTATCTGACGTCGCGCTGGCCGCACGAAGAAGTCGATTTCAGTGGCCAGAGAGTTGCGGTGATCGGCACCGGGTCTTCTGCGGTGCAGTCAATTCCGCATATCGCAGAACAGGCTGATAATCTCGTCGTTTTTCAACGTACGCCGCCGTTTTCGATCCCGGCGCGCAACGGCCCGCTCGATACGGAATTCGAAAAACGCGTCAAGGCCATGTACCCGGAATGGCGACGGTTGCAACGTGAGGAATCGCGCGGCGGTTTTATCGCGGTGAACAACGAACCGACGCCAGCCAACGATAACTCGGCCATTGCAGTTAGCGAGGAAGAACGTCTCGCTGATTACGAAATGCGCTGGCAGTCCGGTGGGCTGTGCTACTACTCATCGTATATCGATCTGCTTACCAATCAGCAATCGAACGATACCCTCGCGGAATTCATCCGCGAGAAGACCCGTCAGCGCGTAAATGATCCCGAGGTAGCCGAACTTTTGGTGCCCAAAGGCTACCCGATCATGGCCAAGCGCCTGTGTGCGGATACGAACTACTACGAAACTTATAACCGGCACAACGTTCAGCTAGTTTCAATAAAAGACGCTCCGATTGAAAAACTAACGGCCAACGGCGTGGTCGTGCGAGGCGAAGAATACGCGGTCGACAGTATCGTGTTCGCAACCGGATTCGATGCCGTCACTGGGGCCATCAGCCGCATCAACGTGACAGGCAGCAACGGCCAGGATCTCAACGACTACTGGACCGGTGCACCACGCGCTTATCTCGGCTTGCTAAGCGCGGGCTTCCCTAATCTGTTTTTCCTGGACGGTCCGTGCGCGAACGGGGCTCTGGTCAGTCCCATGCTGCTGTCCGAGTACCAGGTCGATTGGATCGACCGCTGTCTGGAATATGTCGGATTCGGTGACGATGCCTGCGTTGAGGTCCAGCCGGAACCTGAAGCCGACTGGATGCAACACATGCACGACGTCAGCAAGGGCAGCCTTTTGTATCTTGCAGACAGTTGGTACATGGGCGCGAACATTCCAGGCAAACCACGCGCATTGCTGTCTTATCTGGGTGGCCTGGAAAGCTATCGGAGACAATGCCGGGCCGGCGAAGCGAACGGTTACGAGAAACTTACCGTTACGCGTAGCGCGGAGGCAACACTCGCGAGTGGCGGGTAGGGGGAAACCTCATTAACTGACTGCCGCGACAGCGCTTTGCGTTTAGTGCCCGCATTCGCGGGTACTGAACCAAGCTGGCGCGGGTATTGGCGACCTGAGCCACGAACTTCGACAGCGGCCCCGGACATCGTATCAATGCGTCCGCGACGCGCAAATCCCGCCGTTACCTGCTTTGCCCCATCGCTTGAATAACCCCCCAATGAAGTTCGCCTACTGGCATCACCGACAAGCGCGAGTGCCGTACTAACAGTAAATCCTGTAGTTGAGGATCAGCTTTGATTGCGGTCAGGGTGACCGGCTTATTGAGCGGCTTGAGGGCTCGTAGCTGCACCGCGACGAAACGCCCGCTATCGTCAGTCGGATCTGGGAAGTGGGTCCGTATGACGCGTGCGATGCCGACAATCTCGCGCGTCTTACCCGAGTGATAAACAAACACCTCGTCACCGTCCGCCATCGCACGCAGGAAATTGGCCGCCTGATGATTGCGCACGCCGTCCCAGGGTTCACCCTTTGCACCACGCTCGACAAGCTCCTGCCATGCAAACGTGCCGGGCTCTGTCTTGACCAGCCAGTAGTTCATCCTTGCAATCTCCTGTGTCGCGTCAACATCCGTTCGTCACGTCTTCGAGTCTGAGTAATGCTCGCCGCGACAACGACACCTCAGCGCATTCGTTTAATCACGGCTTCAGAAAACTCGTGACACATTTCATACTGACGCTCTGCCGGCGCGATAAAATTGATACCCGTCAGGCCCTGCGCTTCCAGCGCTTCAAGTTGCTCGACGATCTCCTCCGCCTCACCAGCAATGCAAAACGCGCGAATGATTTCCGGGCTGACAAAACGAGCTTCATCAGGATCGAGATGACCGTAATGGCTTTGGTGGGCTTCCGTGAATGAGCGTGACGCGTCACGCTGCGCGCGAAAGGCCACATACTCATCCCAAATTCCCTCGACATAGGCCGGTGGCGCGACACCGCTCTCACGATAACGGTCATAGATAAAATGAATATTGACCATAATCGACGAACCGATCTCTTCAAGCACGCGCGCAGACTGTAGCGTTTCTCCTGTGCGCAACAGTAATAAATTGACCAGCGCATAAACTTCGAAGTTATCCATCGATCGGCCTGTGCGCGCTGCTCCCATTCGAGCGTTAGCGAGCGCGTCTGTGATCGCACCGCCACGTGGGATGCCGGTAATCAGCGCATCGCCATATCCCCCGGCCAAGCCTTGCGCGCGCGGCCCGAATCCGCCAACGTGAATGGGGATCGGATCGCTAAGATTGATATGTCCAAGATCAAGACTTTGAAATGCAATGTCCTCGCTCACGCCATTGGCTGTGAAGCTCACACGTTCACCAGCCAATAGACCGCGAATCACTTTCAGATGAGCTTCGAAGGTGGCAATTTTCATCGGGACCTGCCCCATCGCGCGCAACGCCGTGTTACCCGTGCCAAGGCCAAGGAAGGTTCTCCCGGGCGCCAGCGCGTTGACGGTAGCGATGGCATTGGCAGTCACTGGCGCCATCGCGAGTGCCGGGACAGCAACCCCCGATCCGATTGCGATGCGGCTGGTCCGATCGGCGGCGAGCGCCAACAATGCCCACACATTCGAGCGAATCATCGGGCTGTCCCAGGCCCAACAAAAGTCGTAGCCGACGCGCTCGGCCTGTACGACCAAATCGATCTCGTTGATCTGACTGATGCTAATGCCGAACTTCACGCCGCTCCCTCGCCTGCCCTTTTATTGGGGAACTGTAGCTGCAGCTTGAGCGAGAACAAAGCGGTTGGTCATTGTGGTTTGGCGCAGTAGCCAGCGCTAGCTCCACGACCATCCCGGCTGCACAGCGCGCTATCGTCCTGCACCACGGCGCTAACGAGCTATCTGAGTCGGCGCTGCTGAAGCCAGAAAAGTGACAATCCTTTACACCGCATGCGTCGCCGGGGTCTGTTTACAGTGCGAGCGTGGGGTAATATGCCGACCTTGGCCGTCCGGCCCTGGCAATTGAGAAACGCAAAAAGTAATCCCATGAGTACAGCTGCAACACCTGGCGCTGAAGGCGCGCAATCCCATTTTGAAGTCGTGATCGTTGGTGCCGGATTCTCCGGACTACTGTGCGCGAGCTATTTGCGCGATGGCGGCGTCGATGATGTCCGTATTTTTGAGATGACACCTTCTGTGGGTGGCGTGTGGAGTAATGGCGGCGTTGGTGCCTACCCAGGCGCGGCCTGCGACGTACCCTCCTACATGTATCTGCCTTTTCTCGATCGCACCGGCTTTATCCCTTCCAAGAAATATGTGAGTCAGCCAGAAATCTCATCATATGCAGAAATGCTCACCGACCATGTCGGTATTCGGGATACGATTCGCTTTTCGCGCAAAGTGACGGAGTTCAAGTACATCGGCGACGGCGACGCGGTGTGGCTTGTTACCACGGTCGACGCCAAGACCGGGAAAGCTGCCGACGTTGTCACTTGCCGTCACGTCGTGAGCGCCAACGGCCCGTTGTCGAGCCCGCGCATGCCAGAGTTTCCGGGTATCGAGAAATTCAAAGGCGAGAGCTTTCACACTGCTCAATGGGACAGCAAGGCTAAACTGGCTGGCAAGCGCGTAGGTGTTGTTGGCACGGGGGCATCCGCGGCGCAAGTCATTACCGCTATCGTTGATGACGTAGAGTCACTACATGTTTTCCAGCGGACACCAACCTGGTGTTTGCGCCGCGAAGACGAGCCGACCCCGCCCGACATCGAAGCAAGCTTCAAGGCCGGCGGTTACGGAGAAAAGCTACGCTACGTCGATTGGAAAGGTGAGTACCCGCCGGTCGAGCCCTTGATCGAATTCGATGCATTGCACGACGAGAAAGCCAACGACGCCATTTGCGATGACCTGCGCGCGATCATCAAAAACGATGTGAAGGATCCGGAATTGGCGAAGCGCCTGACCCCCGACTATCCGTTCTTCTGCAAACGCGCATTGTTCATCGACGACTACTACACCACATTCAATAAACCACACGTCACACTGGTCGATGATTCTGGCGGCGTGGTGTCGGTCGACGAAACCGGTGTCAATATCGCACGTGGTGAACATTTTGAATTCGACGTCATCATTTACGCGACAGGTTTCGACAGCAACTTTATCCCGTTCCCGATTTACGGCCGCAATGGTGTCAGCCTGGCGGATAAATTCGGCGCCAACGAAGCGAACAATTTTCAAATGACCCGACCGCATTCGCTTTGGGGTATCCACGTCGACGATATGCCGAATTTCTACATGATGGTCGGGCCGCAAAGTCTGAATCCGGTTACCAATGTGACGTTGCTGTGCGAACAGCAATCGAAATACATCACCGACCTTGTGACGCGCATGCGTGATGCCGGACACACCCAGGTTGAACCGAAGCGCGAAGCGGTCGAGCACTGGACAGACCTGTGTTCAAACAGCGCCCAGGGCAAAGTGTGGTTGCGCTGTAACAACTGGTACCTGAAGACCACCAAAACTGATGCCGCTGCAGGCCGTGAACGTTCCACCGGTATGTGGATGGAAACCTATGACGAGTACCTGCACCACGTACTCGGTGGCAAAGGTGGCGCCCAGGACGAGTTGTTGCAGTACTCCTGAGCTAGCCGCGCACCGATGAGCCGGTTTCGCGCACTCGCCGCCGGCGAATTGGTCAAGGTGATCATCCGACAGCCCGCGAGCGGTACGCGGCACCAATCGTCACAACTACGCCGGTCGGCCGGGGGGCGCCTCGGTCAACTGCTTCGGTTGATGACGAAATCCGAACCACGTCAGCCGTTCTGCCCATCCCGATAAGCCTGCGTCGAACCCGTCGTCATTGAATTAACACGTCTGAGCTGATATTCGTTCAGTCGAACGCAGCGGATTGGATTAATCGATGAGTAGAATACGAGTTGAGCAACAGGGCCCGGTACGTACCGTCATTCTGACGCGCGCAGAGAAACGCAATGCGCTCGACAGCGCCATGCTGGATGCGCTGCTAAGCGCGTTTAATCTGGATCCGGAGCCAGACGATCGCGTGGTCGTGATCCGCGCCGAAGGTCCGGTGTTTTGCGCCGGCATGGATCTCGCAGAACGTCTCGCCAGACCAATCACAGGTAACGAGAGCCCCATCGAGGAGGTACTCGACGCTATCGAGCACTACCCGTTGCCGGTTGTCGGCGTAGTCCAGGGCGACGCCATCGCAGGTGGCAATGAACTCGCCCTGCATTGTGATTTTGTGATCGCTGCCAGCACCGCTCGTTTCGGGATGTCGCTCGCCCAAATTGGTCTGGCCCCAACCTGGTTTCTGGCCAAAAAACTCATGGAGGTCGCGGGCCCCGTCGCCACTCGGGAGATTCTGTTTCTGGGTGATCCCCTCTCCGCCACGCACATGCACGAGCTTGGCTTAATCTCACGCGTCGCGCCGGTGGACGAACTCGAATCTGCCGCAATGAAAATCATTGACCGGCTGGCGGCCAATGCGCCGCTGTCACTGCGTGCAATGAAAGCCTTACTGGTGCGGCAAATGGCCTTTCGAAATGACATCCAACACGATGATATCGACGCACTGGTGCATGCGGCCCGCACCAGCGCCGATGCTAAAGAAGGCATCGCGGCACGCCTGGAAAAGCGTGCGCCGAATTTCGGCGGAACTTAGTACAGCGATCGCGACTCGAGTTCGAGAAAACCGCAGCGTGGTTTCCGTAGCGCGCACATCGCAATCATGCCAATGACTTCCGTCAGCAGCGGATGTGTGTAAAAAAACGTGGACTGCGAACGATCCGTAAAGCTTGGTCGCTCTTTGCTACTGTCGCCGCCCGCGCCAATTCAATTATCGAGGCGCGTGACCGCCTGACAGCGGCACGTGTCGGCCTGGTGCAACTCAATCATGTTGCCAGCCGGATCATGCATAAAGACCTGCTGAGATTCCGGTCCCACGATGCCTTCGGCAACCCAGTACGTCGTACCCATGCGATCAAGCTCACTGCGAGCCGCTACGATATCCTCTACCGCGAAAGCAACATGCGGCATAGCCGGATCCTGTCCCGGGCCTTTGGCAAAGCGAGAGTCTCCCTCCACGCCCATGAGGTGGACTTGCGCGCGACCGCCAACGTCGACCCAGTAACCCGGGATGCCGGTAATTTGGGGCCGCCCCGGATCTGCACCCAGTCCCAAGACGTCGCTATAAAACGCCATGGTCCGGTCGGCTTGTTCCAGCGAGCCGCCGGTGCGCACGGCATGGTGATGCAATTCGAGAATCTTGATAGCCATCTTGCTCCTCCGTTGATTTGCGTGACCAGCGATTGCGGCCAGCCGCGACGATGTAGAGTCATCGGAAAGTCTAGCCTGTTATCTGTCAGGTAGACGGATCCGGCAACCTACCCCACAACTTTCCGGTTCACTGCAAAATTGCATTCGTGGCTGGCGCACGGGTGCGTAGAATAAAAGGGCGCCACGGGAGGTCTGCGCAACGACCGGCGGCGCGGCCGCAGAGCGATATACTCTGAACGCTTCTCCCGGCCTCACGGGAATCGATATACAAGCAGTATCGACTCGTAATTAGCAGTTTCGACAGGTTAGAAAAAAGGGAACTCAGGATGGCAACACCACGCTCGCCGAAATCTACGTCCGCTCCCGGACCGACCGCAGCCACGGGGGACGCAAGCGAAGCTGCATCGCCACACGACTACGAAGGCGCGCGCCAGTTGCTCAGTCGATACTGCACGCTTATTGACCGCGGTAAGCTAGTTGAGTTGAGCGAGCTGTTTCATCTCGAGGCGATTTTCTCGGTCTCGTTTGATAGTGCGGACAGTCATGTCGGTCGCGAGGCAATCCTGGCTTGGTACACGCAGTTTTTTCAGGAACGACGCGGTCAGGCGCGTCTCCCGCGGCACAAGCTTTTCGAACCGCATTTGCTCGTAAGTGGCGACACGGGAACTTCGACGGCCTACTTTGATTCGGATTTTCTAGAACCGAGTGGCGCGGTCCGTGTCCTCGCAGGACGCTACGACGATGTCCTGATCAAGGTACGTAGTCAGTGGTTTTTCAAGCAACGCACGATCACGGTGAACTACAACTACTCGCCGGGCAACGGCCAAGAGGGCATGGTGGCGTAGCCGCAGCAGCCCGAACATAAGCTATGTCCCGAGGGTGAATCGCGGCGACGGCCGATGATGTAAAAGGCAGATTGGTCCACGATCTGGAAACTTACAAACTCAAAAGCATGTCCATGAGATTAGGTTGTGGAAACAAGTCAGTTTTGTCCTTACGCGTGTTGGTATGCGTCCACATGCCCTTGATCTTCCCGGTGTAAGCGTTGTTGTTGAACTCGAAAGCTTTCGCGCCCTTCTTTTTGATTTCAGCCACGAGGCCAGCGCGAACGTCAATCGAATCACGTTGAGCTATCCACAAAATGAAAGACTTGAGCGTTTCGATCTGTTTATCGGAATAGGCATGCCACTGGCTGTGGCCCCGGAAAGGCTTTGCCAACGTGACAATCTGATCGGCAGCGATCGGAGTGTTCACATACGTTCTACCACCTGTCGCATAGCCAAAATTGCAAATTTCGATAGCTACAGAATGGGTATGCATGTGCTGCGAACCGTTTTTCCCCAAATGCCAACCGTAACCACCTTCTGGTAGGCACTGGACCAATTCACCATCGTGACGGTCATCGTCACCTTTTACTGAGCGTCCGCCCAAAACGAACTCCGTAGCAATGGTGCCGCGATCATCTTTGGCCCAGCCATCAACTGTTTTGTAGGGATTATTCCAGCCTGCCGTATGGTGCAGAAACAAATATTCTTTCTTCGTCGGGCCTTCTTTGTACTCACCTTGAGGGAGAAAGTACTTGTTCACCAACAAATCGGGGTGAGGCGCATAAACTTTCTCGGCATTGTCCGTTGTCGCATGGGCAGCGTTGAGAGCTGCCATAGTTTGCGGCCCGACGATGCCATCGACGACGAAATTGTTTTCCTGCTGGTAGGTCTCAACCGCCACCCTGGTCCCAGGACCGAATATGCCGTCAGCACCAATGCCCAGCGCTTGCTGCAGTTCGACAACCTCCTGCCCTTTTGAACCTTGCTTCAACAACATACCAATACCTGCCCTAGCGTTCGACGAAGTGGACGAAAAAACGAATTCGACGTAACCGATGTCCAGTATAGCGACGATCCCTGTGCAACAGGCTGGCAACCTATTGGTCGGAACCGGCACTACAGCGCTGGCATAATTGTTGTCTTTTAACCGGGTCGATGCGCAGTCTGCGGCACCAACCGAATACTTGACCCGAATTGCCTTTTTGTCACTAATAATGAGTTATTCAAACCCGGGATCTAAACCTCATGCTGGAACAGGCACGCGCAGAACTCGTACCCACCGGCGTCCTTCGCGCTGCCATTAATATGTCCAACTTCCTACTCGTTACCGGGCGAACACCAGAAGGCGATCCGGATGGCGTCTCACCGGACATCGCTCGCGCGCTTGCCGAGCGGCTGGGTGTGGGCCTCAAGCTGATCGCGTTCAAGAACCCCGGGGAACTGGCAGATGCTGCACTGGACGACGTGTGGGACATCGGCAACATCGGTGCGGTGGCGGAACGCGCAAAAACCATAACGTTCACGGCCGCATATGCAGAGATAGGGGCGACCTATCTCGTGCCGGCGCGCTCGCCACTACAAGACATTAGCGAAGTAGATCGAACTGGCATCCGTATCGCGGTCTACGAACGTAGCGCGTACGGACTCTGGCTGAGTGACAATATCAGGCACGCCGAGCTGATCATGGCAGACGGCCTGGACCAGTCCTTCGAGACGTTTGTCGAACAACAGCTCGACGTTCTTGCCGGCCTGCGGCCGCGCCTCGTTGATGACGTGCAGAAGCTGCCCGGCGCGCGTTTGTTAGACGGTCAGTTTACTGCTGTCCAACAAGCCATCGGGACCAGACCGGAGCGCGTGGTTGGCGCCGCATTTCTACGCGACTTCGTCGAAGACGCCAAAGCGAGTGGTCTGGTCGCCGATCTCATTGAGAAGCATGGCGTCACAGACAGGCTTACCGTCGCACCGGCGGCGCCGGTAGCGTAGCAGCACATGCGCGGGCCGATGCGTTTCCGCGTAATCGAATGCGGCACGGCATTTCCGGCGGTTTAGTGCCGACCGCAGAACCATCTGAAAACGGCGAACTCTCGCCGAAATTACAACGCCGTATTTGCCGCGGACGGGTAGGCGTTGATCCCCAATAGCTCTCTAATATCGGCGGACGGCTTGACCATCATGTCATCCAGGCTGATACCGATCGCATTCGCGAGGCGATCCAGCAGGCTGAAATTTGCCGCAATGAGTGCCGCTGTCGCGACCGCTGCGGAACCGGCTACCGCAAGCAGTTCGTTACGAGCGGCATCGAGCTCAGCGGTGCTCTTGCCAGTAATTGCGCGTGTAAAGCTGACCAGTGCCACACCGTGTTCGACGCCGCTTTCAATATTCGGGTCAAGCGCACCCTTGAGGTCGTAATTCTGGCCGGACATTTTTCCACTCTCACGGAGCATGAATGCATGCGCGGTGGTTCAGTAAAAACACTTATTGTGTTCGGAGATTTTCGTGGCAACTAGTTCAATTTGCGCGCGCGACAATGCGTGCCCATTGTCAGAATCGAATGCCATTAATTTCTCAGCAGGAAAATACTGTTGCCGGATTAGGGCAACGACACGGTGTCCCTCTTCAGGAACCAGGGTGACGGCGCGCAACACGTTAACTGCGGGCGCCGCGCCATAAAGCGATTTTGCCAGTTCCCCACCGGCCGGTGCATTCGGTACGGATGCGGTGAAAAAACCTTCGTCGACAGCCTCGGCCGGGCGCTCGAAGGACGGTGCTTTGTCGTCTGCCGGGGCCGCTAGCGGGCGTGGCAGTACGCCCACACCGCGCGCAAAGATATCCAGATTCACGATGCGCGAAACCAGCGCCACGATCTCGACGTAAGCACCTTCGGTGACCCCTTCTGCCTGCACCTGCTGGCAAAATTTACGGTCGACAGCGATGCCCCCGAGGGCCACTTCGCGAACCAGGCGCTGGACCGGATCCGGCAGAACCACACAGTCGGCGAGCGCTTCATCACCACACGATTCCTGAATACCGGCTTCAACGCGGATCTTTCGAGTCGTTGCTGCGACAGCCGTGCGTTGTGCGGCGCTACCCCAGGTCCCGACGCGGGAAAAGGAACCTAGTTCGTCGGTGTGCAGCGCGTCGATCGCCGCAGAGGGTTGGTGTGCGCTATCGGCATACAGGCTCATCGCTATGTCTCCATTCCAGGCGCCATCAGGCGCAACCCGGTCGTTCGAATTTTCTGTGGCGATACTAACACCACTGCAAGGCGCTACGGACCAGCCGTTAGAACTTGCCTGGCCGCCACGTCCCGCAAGGCAACAGCCGGCGCTCTGAGCCCGATGAACCCACGCATGACAGGGCACCTCATCCGGTCGATACTTCGCACCATCGGTTCAATGCAGGAGAACTTTGCTCATGAATTTAACTGGGAAACGCATTGTCATCACCGGCTCATCGCGCGGACTCGGTCGGGCGAGCGCGATTGCCATGGCGAAGCTCGGCGCCAGGCTCGTCATCAACGGCACGCAGCAAAAGCCGCTCGACGAATGCGCGACTGTGATCAGGGAAGCAGGCGGTGAGGTCGTGGCCGTGCGCGGATCGGTGGCCGAGGGCGCTGTTTGCGCGTCGCTGATCAAACAGTGTGTTGACGCCTATGGCGGTATCGACGTGTTGATTAACAATGCTGGCGTGGTGCGCGACCGCACCTTGTTTAAGATGACTGAAGAGGAATTCGACGAAGTTATCGCAGTACATCTGCGTGGCACCTGGGCCTGTGCCAAGCATGCAGCGACAGCGATGCGCGAACAGGGCGGCGGTCACATCATCAATGTAGTCTCAAACTCGGGATTGTCCGGCGGCTTCGGGCAAAGCAATTACGCAGCCGCCAAAGCCGGCATGATGGGACTGCTGCGCACCTGGGTGCTCGAGCTTGTGCGCCACGGCATCCGCTGCAACGCGTTCTGGCCGATTGCTGAAACCGACATGACTCAAGTTGTCTTCGACAATGCCGGCAAGCGCGCGATCGATGCGGGTAAATCTGCACCGAGCCCGGCTGAACTTGGCTTTGGTACAGCGGCAGAAGTCGCGCGCGGCCTGGTCTGGCTGGTCAGCGACGCCGCCAATCATTTTAACGGGCAATGTGTGACCTTCAACGGTCGCAAGACTGCACTATGGACGCACCCTCGCGAAGTCCACGAAACGTTTAAGCAAACCACATGGGAGCTTGAAGAATTGGCCGCACACTACGCAGACATCGTGCCCGAACCGCTGCATCAACCACGCTTTGTCGATAAGAGCTGATTTCTGTATGCCTGAGACAAGGACGAACGATGTGTCGAGCCAGCGCCGCCAGAATCGCAGCGCAGTCATTGCCCGGGGTTCGGTGTGGTTGTTGATCCCCTACTCCGACACGCTACTATCTGGGCCAACATGACTGTGCGTTTAAGCAAACCGTGGCGGCCCTTCGATCACGCAACCGTCGCTACACTTACCGGCCATCTTGGCGTGTATGAACTCGGCAACACGGCAGGCGACGTGCTCTACATCGGCGCTGCCGGTGGGCGTTCACGCTTTGGATTAAAAGGGCAGCTAATGGACCGGCTCGCAGCTGATCTGGACGGTGCGTGCTGCTTCCGTGTCGAGGTCAACATGGCCTATCACAGCCGGCGCATCGAGTTGCTGGAAATCTACCTGAACGACCATGGTCAGCTGCCTATATACAACACCGATGTCGATGAATCGCGACTCGGACGCGTCCGCCCGGGTTGATAATCCCTGGCTGGGCAGCACGACCAGTGGCGTTTTGCGCTGTGCGTTCGTGGCAGCGCCTGCTAAGTCCTGAGTCGTCATTACCTCAAAGGATGGTAGTTTGGATCTGGCATTAACCGACGAACAACGCCTCATCATCGATCAGGTGCGACGTTTCGTACGCGAAGAGATTATTCCGCTCGAAGATGATCTTGACCCCGACGCCGATGAGTTACCCGGCGAACAGTTCGAACGCCTGGTCGCGATCGTCAAAGACATGGGCTTATACGGGCTCGATACACCGCCGGAGTACGGTGGGCCGGATATTGACCTCGTCACCCGTAGTCTCATCGCGATCGAATGTTCTCAACATCGCGCTGGTCTTTACGCACCGTGTTATTACACCTTCGGTGGCGCGCGTCAGGCGCAGTTATTCGAGGCCACTGAAGAACAAAAACAGAAGTATCTCTACCCGATGCTGCGCGGCGAGAAGCGCGTGTTCTTCGGGTTGTCCGAACCGTCAGGCGGTAGCGATCCGGCGCGCGCGATTCAAACCCGCGCGGTACGTGATGGCGACGACTGGATACTGAATGGCACCAAGCTTTGGATTAGCGGTGCCGATCGGGCTGACTACGGACTGTTGTTTGCTCGCACCGGCGGACCGGGCCGCAGTGGCGTCACCGCTTTCATCGTTGAGACCGATTGGCCAGGCTTTAATATCGCACGCATTGTGCATACTTTGCGCTCGGCGAAATACGCGACAGAGATTCATATCGATAATCTGCGCGTCCCGCACGCTAACATTCTCGGCAGCGAAGGCGGCGGCTTCGCGATCGCCAACGATCGTCTCTCTCGTCAACGCATCCCCTACGCCGCTGAGTGCATCGGTGTCGCCGTCAAAGCTAACGAGATGGCAGTAGCGTATTCAAAGATACGCGAAACATTTGGTGCTGCGCTCGCCAGCCGCCAGGGCATTCAATGGATGCTGGTTGAGAACGAAATCGATATCCGCATGATGCGCTGGCTGGTCCTGGATGCTGCGTTTCGTGCCGACCAGGGCGAATCATTTCGTACCGAATCTGCGATTGCCAAATTGCAATGCGCAGAACTCGCGAGCAAAGTGATTGATCGTTCGATGCAGATACACGGCGGCCTTGGCGTTGCAAAAGATTTACCGCTGGAACGCTGGTTTCGCGAGATGCGCATCCGGCGCATTGGCGAGGGTCCGAGTGAGGTGCAAAAGCATGTCATCGCGCGCGATATTCTCGGTGCCGGCTTGCGCTAGCGAGTACCCGCGCCTGCTGATACTTAACTCGAAGAGGTCACGGTCCCGAAAAGCCTGCGCCTTGGGCTAGAGCGTTGCCGGCAGCAGTTCGAATATCCACGGCGAATCGTTGTGTACGGCCGCCACAGTGGCTCCGACAGCATATTTCTCACTGAGCTTTTCGACGACTGGCTCGAGCACGGGTCCGATCGTGATTCTGGCTAACTGACGTTGATAGAGCTTGCCGTCGACCCGCAGAATCGCGCGTCCGTCTCGCTCCGCCTCAATGGGCCACTTTTTCCACAATTTTCCCCATGTTGTGGTCATGTAGCCGCACGGGATAAAAATCCTGCCGTCATGCTCAACGATCCAGGTCGTACGCGAGCGTTCGGGCTCAATGAGCTGTAGTTCGACGGTGTCGGTCGCGCGCACGAACTGCCAGTCAGGTTCATCGCCCACGACTGGTTGTCCGGAGGTAAACGCCCCGCCGGCGATGATGCCTACGGGGCCGTCAGCAAAGCGTGCGCCGAACACCAGCGCGATAAGCAGCACGACGAGGCTCAAAAATCCGTAACCCGACCAGCGAAGTAGCTTCACACGCGATCCCTCAATTTACTGTGCGACCAGCTTAGAAGGGTCGAAGGATGACGTCCATGCCGCGTACTGCCAGCGATGGCGACATGCCCGGCGCCAAGCCTGTCGGCGCGCGTATTCGTCACACATTGAACTGCGCGCCCGGAAACGGTCGAATGGGTATCGGAATCAACACCATTCCTGCAGGATGCGCACATGACTTATCTCCTAAGCCAAATCCTATTAGTCAGCTTTTTGTCGTGCGGGAAAGCCGCAATGCCCGCCACGCCGATGGATGTGGCGGTCGGCACACAGCAAGTTGATTTGCGTTTGCCCCTGGAAGTACAGGACAACGGCGTGCAGTTAGTGCTGATGGTGCGCGATGCCAGCGAACTGGGTATCGACGCACAGAATGTCGCCACCTCATTCGAGTCGACAGTGCCAACCGGCTCTTTCAGCGCAGTACTCACGGGCCTTGACGGCAGTCAGCTCCACCTCACCCATACCGGCTATACCTTTTACAAGGGTTACAAAGGGCTCGTGTTAACCGGCGCTCAGAATCCGGTCGGTGATTTGCCGCAGCTGTACAGCAAGCTTGAGGTCGAAGCGAAACTTGCGCTTAGCGATGTGCGCATTTTGTGGATTGACCGCGCTGGGCTTACGGTAAGAGACGTTTACCCGCGCCTGTAGTTGCGCATGGCGGACCCGCACATGGTGTATTAGGGACGCGCTCAAATCATCGGGTCGCTAAACCGGTCAGCCGGTGCGGCAACGTTCCGACCGTCAGGTGACGCCCATATAGCGGCGCGGATTGTCATACACCACCGCGGTTGCCACATCGGCTCCGACCTGTTCGAACGTTTCTGACGCCTCGACGTAGGCACCCGGAAAGGTCGAGTCGAAATGGGGGTAATCCGAACCCCATACGATGCAGTGTCCCAGCCCTTTTTCGACCATCCATTTCAGGCCGGACATCTCATCAGCTTCCATGGACACAAAGCATTGCTCGGCGAATATTTCGGATGGGCGGCGTTTTAACCAAGGCGTGTGGTGGCCCATCACTTCGAAATGCTCGTCCATGCGATCAATCCAGTACGGCATCCAGCCAAGGCCACTTTCGAAAAAGCCGACCCGTAGACCCGGAAAGCGGTCCATCACACCGCCGGCGAGCAAGTCCATCATCACCGCCATTTGCCCAAACGGGTGCGCGATCATGTGGTCGTAGAAAAGGTTGTCTGTATAGCGACCGGTCGAGAAACTTTTCATCTGCGAGCCGAAGCTGCCGTGGATGCCGACCGCGAGCTTGTCTTCGATCGCGATCTGCCACAGACCGTCACACTTGGAATCATAAAGTGCCAAATCACTATAGCGTTCCGGGCGGGACATAAAACCTTGCAGGCCAATCGAACGCAACCGCCGAGCCTCTTTAATGGCGAGCTCGATATCCTGCATGGGGACAAGTCCCATGGCGAACAAGCGTTTAGGATCGTGCTTGCAAAAATCGCTGATCCAGTCGTTATAGGCGCGACAGGTTTCAGCGGCGACGGCTGGGTTGGAGACGTCGCCGGCGAGTAAATGCGTGGACGGAAACAGCAGTGCCTGATCGATACCTTCTGCGTCCATGACCTTAAGCCGTGCCGCAGGATCATGGCTGCCCGCGGGAATATCGGCCCAGGTCGGGTGCTGTCCCGGCGCGAAGCCACCGGGAACGCAAGCGTGGGCAATACTTGCACCGCCCCCGAAGGGTAACTTGCGACCCTCAATATAGATATCACTCACACCCTCGTGAGTGCGCACCTGCAGCACATCATCCCTGAATTTCGCGGATGTATATTCGGTCCACACCAACGCCGGTTCACAAATATGTCCGTCTCCGTCAATAACTGTTTCTGGACGCATGAGCAGGGCTCCCTGTACGAGTAAAAAACACGACGCGCTTGAGTGCGATTCTACGCCGATGATATTTGGTCGAATGCCAGACCACACAATTGCGGCGACGAGCGACATACCGCAGCGAGTTGGGATTCCGACATAATGGGAGAAGTTGCCGGCTCGAATGCCCATCCTGGGACCCGAGGCACGGCATCGAGATGGCGCGCGATGCGCGAGGAGAATTGCCGTGATCACACCAGCCGATGCTTCCCTGCATACCCCCGACGATCCGAATTGGGCGGAAACGAACTGGTTCAGCTTCCAGCTACCGGCATACAACCTGCACGGTGCCATCTATGTTCTGGTACGTGCGCAGCACGGCATCGTCTGGGCCTCGGTGCATCTGAATTCCACCTGGTCGGAGAAACACTGGGAGGCAGACTACTGCGATCTGCAGGCACATCTGGCGATGGGAGAGAATTTCGACCTGCTCGACTATCGCCTGGACAATGGTCTTAGTGTGAAATGCACAGAGCCGAACATGGCCTGGGACGTTGATTATGACGATGGCGAGCATTGCCAGATTCATTTCAACTACCGTTCGCTGATGCCGCCCTACGACATTAACGATCCGGCGATGGACCCAACTGTGGCTGCGCAGGCACCCGGAGAAGGCTACGACTGGGGCGGTGCTTATTCCAAAGGCCACTTCGACCAAAGTGGCGTCTATGAAGGCGAGATTGTTTTGCGCGGCAAGCGCATGCCATTTCGCACCGTCAGCACGATGGACCACAGCTGGGGTCCGCGCCCTGAGCAGGGCCGCACCTGTTTATGCTGGGTCAACGCGCATTTCTCCGAAGACTTTGTCATTCATGCCCTGTACGATTTTGATCCCTACAGCGGTGGTACCGAGCTGCGCTTTGCGCACGGCTACGTGCTCGATCACGGCGAGGTCATCGGCCTCGCCGGTGGATCTGGCAGTGTAAAACGCAGTGACTGGTTCCCGCGCGAAATTGCGCTCGAACTAAACGACGGCGAAGGCCGTAGCTGGTCTTTAACGGGCACGGCGAAAACGTCGTTCCCGCAATCGATCTGGCCCGACCTGATCGGATTCAATGGCCTGGTCGAATGGCAATGTAATGGGCAGTCCGGCTTTGGCCAGACTTACGATTGCGTCGGCCTTTACGACCTGGCGGCAGGTAAAGCCTGGCAGGCAGCACAAGGAAAATAACGATGAGTATTGATTGCGGATTCCTATTCCCATTCCGAAACCCGGCCTTTGGGCAACGCCCCTGGGTCGATGTGTACCGCGATGATCTCGCGCTATGCGTTGAATCAGAAACCCTCGGATTCGACCACGTATGGCTGACCGAGCATCATTTCGTCGACGACGGTTATTCGCCAGCCCTGATACCCATCGCGACGGCCATCGCCGCACAGACGTCACAAATCCGCATCGGCACCTTCGTCATGTTGCTGCCCATGCATCAAACGGTGCGCCTGGCCGAAGACATCGCCACCGCTGATCTGATTTCCAATGGCCGCATGGATATTGGTGTCGGGCTCGGCTATCGAGTCGGAGAATTCAAAGGCTTCGGTATTTCTCCGCGCGAACGCGGTGCACGTTTCAACGAACAACTACCTTTGATGCGCCAGCTCCTCGACGGCGAGACTGTCACCTTTGAAGGTAAGTTTCATAATTTGACTGAAGCGCACATCATGCCGCCGGCAGTGCAGGAACCTTTACCGCTGTGGGTCGGTGCGCGCGGCGACAAAGCACTCGATCGCGCTGCACGCATGGGCTGCCACCTCGCTGGCGTATCAGCCGATCATCGCCTCAAGTATCGGGACGCACTGCGGCGTCACGGTCGCGAACCGGATGACTATAACGTGAGTCAGATGGTGCTGGTCTACGTGTCAGATTCCAAAGAGCAGGCTTGGAATGACACCGCGGAACCGGTCAATCACATGCTGCAGCAGTACTTCGATTGGGCGGTCGAAGCCGGCGACCAGAATAACGATGATCAGGATTCACGCGATATTCCGACCCCGGAACAGTTACGTACGGAGCAAGCGTGCGAGTTTTATGGCGAACCGGCGTTCATAGGCACCGCGGATTTTGTTTATGAGGGTCTACGCGACATGCTTAAGCGTTCACCGTGCACACATCTTGTGCTTATGGGCGTATTGCCCGGCGCACCACTGGAAGGCACGCGGCGCAGCATGCAGTTGTTCGCAGAGAAGGTGATGCCGCGCTTGAAGCAAGACGCCAGCGCCTGATTACCGAGACTGCTTGAGCCCCGCGTTGTTTACACCAGCGCGGGTGCGTACTGCCGTTAGCTTGATCGCATCCATGTCATGACCACCGCTGTTGATGTCATCGTAATCGGCGCCGGTGCTGCCGGCCTCATGTGCGCGATCGAAGCAGCAAAGCGTGGGCGACGAGTACTGGTGCTCGACCATGCCAATAAACCCGGCAAGAAAATCCTCATGTCGGGCGGCGGGCGCTGCAACTTCACTAACATGGACATCGACGCGGATAATTTCCTGTCGCGCAATCCGCATTTCTGCAAATCGGCCCTGAGTCGCTATACGCAATGGGATTTCATCGCCCTGGTCGAAAAACACGGCATCCCGTTTCACGAACGCGAACACGGGCAATTGTTCTGTAACGACAGCTCCAAAGATATTCTTGCGATGTTACTGGACGAAGCGGCAAACGCGAACGTCAAGGTGCAGCTGGAAACAACGATTGGCGACGTCAGAAATTATGAATCTGACGCGACTGCGACTGGATTTGAACTACTCAGCAATCGCGGTGCTTATCGCTGCGATGCGTTGGTCGTAGCGAGCGGCGGGCTGTCGATTCCACGCATGGGCGCGACGCCATTTGGCTATCAGCTGGCCGCACGCTTCGCGATCAAAATACAGCCGACGCGCGCCGGCCTCGTGCCATTTACCTTGCATGCGGACGATCACATTCAGCGCGCGGCCTTGAGTGGCGTGGCCATAGAGTGCCGCGCAAGTAACGCGCGCCAGAGCTACGAGCGCAGTATGTTGTTTACCCATCGCGGATTGAGCGGGCCTGCCATGTTGCAACTGTCCTCTTACTGGGAGCCTGGTGAGAGTTTCTCGCTTGATCTGTGCCCGCAAACTGATCTCACTTCCGTGCTCGAATCACTGCGCGAACAATCTCCACGGATGCAACTGAACACCGCACTGCATGAGTGGTTACCGCGGCGCGTCATCTCGTCGCTGCTCAGCGAATTGCCGCTAGAGGATGCGTTGCGTTCATTATCGAGCCGAAGAATTGAAGACATCGCACGAACCCTACATAACTGGCAGGTCAAGCCCGCCGGCACGGAAGGCTATCGCACCGCCGAAGTAACGCTTGGCGGCGTTGATTGCGACGCGTTGTCGTCAAAGACCATGCAGAGCAAGCAGGTGCCCGGGCTCTATTTCATCGGCGAAGTTGTCGATGTGACCGGCTGGTTAGGAGGTTATAACTTTCAATGGGCGTGGTCGTCGGGTTGGTGTGCAGGCCAATACGTTTAGCAGGCTGGCCTCGGATGAAATGCAGATACTTCGACTTCAACCTACGGGTTCATATCGTAGTTTCGATCTGACTTGCCGAACGCACGGTGCGGCATGGGCGTGGGGCCACCGCTCGTACTATCCAAGTTCAATCTTGTCATATCTATCGACGCAGTCGGCTATAAACAGTCAGGCGGGAAGCCACAATCGAGCGTCTATAGTGCGGCGCTCCCCAACCGCCGTAAACGCGACTACCATGGTGATCTGACGAGGACGTTACGGTCGCGAGCTCTTCGAAAAGGGTGGGCGTTGTAAGATTCTTCCTGGCTGCTGGATACCACGAAGTCGCACGCTCAAAGCAAACCACAACAAAAAAGTGAACGCACTCGGAAGCCAATTTGAGGGAATACGATATGGCGATACAGCAACAACACGCCGGTCAGGGCCGGGTCGTCGGAAAGTCGCGGTACGTCACGCCATTGCTAGAGAACATCGCTGCTCAAGCGCAAAGCGCAGATAGCACACGGTCCATATCGGCGGACATCGTGGCGGCTCTCAAGAACAACGATGTTATAAAGATGGGCACGAGCGAAGAGCTTTCGGGCTTGGGCAGTAGCCTGGTCGAGATCGCGAATGACCTCAGTGCTATAGCGCCGTGCTGTACGTCGACTGCATGGGTTATCTGGAATCATTTATGCCTATCGCATCATTTCTGCGGCTTGTTAGGTCCAGCTCACAGTCGTTTCCTGGAAAGTATCGTCAACAACGGCGAATTGATTTCCCAAGGCGTTGGGCCAGGTACTAGTGTCACTGGAACCCGAGAAGGAGACCGAGTCCTCATTAACGGTGTCACAACATTCGCGACCGGCTGTCGCTATGGAGACTGGACCGGAGTCGCATTCGTGGAAGCCGGTAAAAAGGCACTCCAGTTCGTCTTGGTCGATCTGCAACACCCGAATGTTCGCGTCGATCCAACTTGGGAAGCAATGAGCGTTCGTGCCTCAGCGACGGACCACGTGTATTTCGACGACGTGGAGGTAGCCGCCGCACATGTCGTACCCTGGGCGATTAAGGACCGGACGGTCTATCGCGACCCCGTTCACCCCGTAATCCATCAACGTTATCGGGAAGACTGGACCGCGCTGGCGGCAATGTTTCTGGGCGCCATGGCGAGTTCCGTCGCCGAGACCTGTTTAAACGAAATTACTACCGGGAGCCGAGATCGGATCGCGATTTTTGGTACCAAGTGGATCGAGCGCCCGCTGGTGCAGGTGAACATCGGCAGGGCTCGCGCCCTAATAAATGCCAGTGCAGACACGGTCTACTCTGCGCTTCAGGAAACTGACGACCGCATCGACGGGGGAATCAACCCTACGGAAGAGTTTTATTTGCGCCAGGTTCTGGCTGGAATGCAGGCAATTCAGTTGTGCGATGAGGCAATGAATCTGATGCAGCGCATTTTAGGTGCTAACGGTCTGCGCGAATCAACGACCTTTGAGCGGCGTTATCGTGACTTCAAGGCCATGCCACTGCATATCATCAGCCATATCGATCGCATGACAGAGCAGAGCGGCCGCCATGCTCTTGGACTCGACACGGAGAATCCGTTCTAAGACGAAAAGTACTGTCGCCGTTAGAGTCGTGACATGTCGCCAGCTGTGTGCCCAATGAAATGGCGCGCGGCAGTCTTGGCAATGTTTCAACTGCTGGGCGTAATTAGGGGCGTAATTAGAGGACAGGCATAGATTGTAATCGTTTCAGACACTGCCCATTATTCCCTCGCGATAGAAGACAGGCGCTCAAATTGACCCGCGGCTAGGGCACCAGCGCGGCAGGTCACGCGATCAAGTCGATTGGTTCGAAGATGACGTGCGTGGTGCCATCGCGGTGCGACGTTTCAAGCGAGAACTACCGAAACAGCACGCAATTTAGACGGTTTATACGAGACCGAACAATCTGAGGTTTACCTGATGGCTATACAACACCCCAAATTTCTGGCGGCAGCGGCGCAACACGCGTCCGTGCTGCACGACCTGCCTGGCTGTGTGGAAAAAGCGCTCGCGATCATAGACGAAGCCGGGCGAGAAGGTGTTGAACTGCTGGCGTTTCCCGAGGCCTGGGCGCCGGGCTACCCGTATTGGGCGTGGCTGGGACCGCCAGCCTGGGGCATGCAGTTTGTACAGGCTTACCATGATCATTCCATCGTTCTTGATGGCCCGGAACTGGCGCAGATAGGCGAAGCCGCACGGCGCAATAAGATGCATGTCGTGTTTGGCTTCAGCGAGCGCGACGGTGGCTCTTTGTATTTGGCACAGAGTCTGTTTGGACCCGACGGCAACGTTATTGCACACCGACGCAAGCTACGCCCCACGCATGTTGAGCGCAGTGTTTACGGAGAGGGAGACGGCACTAGCCTGGCGGTACACGACACCGCTATCGGCCGGCTTGGCGCGTTGTGCTGCTGGGAACATCTGCAACCGTTGTCAAAATATGCAATGTACTCAATGCACGAACAAGTGCATGTTGCTTCCTGGCCAACCCTTTCGTTGTATGAAGGCAAAGCGTACGCGCTTGGCCCCCAGGCCAATATGGCAGCGTCTCAGGTTTATGCGCTGGAAGGTCAGAATTTTGTCATCGCATCAACCAGCGTCATGACCCAGGAGGTACGCAACGTCATGAGCCTTTCCACTGACCAGGAGGAGCTGCTGGCACTGGGTGGCGGCTACTCAGCGATTTTTGGCCCTGACGGCCAACCGCTCGGAAATCGTCTGGCACCGACGGAAGAAGGACTTGTGATTGCCGAGATAGATTTAAGTCTTATCACGCTGGCTAAGGCTGCCGCTGATCCCTCCGGCCACTATGCCAGACCGGATGTCACGCGGTTGCTGCTGAACCAGCAGCCAAGCAGGCCGGTCGAACAACTGGAGCCGGCGCTGTCCGCAGTGGAAACGCAAAGTGACGATGAGACAACGCGTAACTAGCGCACGTAACTAGAGGACAGGCATAGATTGTCATCGTTTCAGACACTGCCTATTATTCCCCCGACATGAACCACAGGAGGTCAAGGATGACCCGAGCTAGAGCAACCCTTGTGTCTGTTCAGGACACGCCCTACTACCACTGTATCGGCCGGTGTGTCAGACGCGCATTTTTGTGCGGCTTCGATTCGCAATCTCAAACTTCATTCGAGCATCGCAGCACGTGGGTGCAGCAACGCCTCGCCTTGTTATGCGACTCGTTCGCTATCGAGCTGTGCGCATATGCACTGATGTCGAATCATTATCATCTGGTGCTGAAGCTCTCGCCCCAACGATTGAAGGATTTCTCCGACCGAGAGGTCATCGAACGATGGACCGCAGTGTATGCGGGCACTGATGCCGCACGAAAGTATCTCAACCATCAATCCATCGACGATGTAGAATCAGCACGCCTCGACCGTCAGATAAAACAATGGCGAGAACGCTTGGGTGATTTGTCCTGGTTCATGCGTTCACTCAATGAACATATCGCGCGCAAGGCCAATGCCGAAGACCAATGTACCGGTCATTTCTGGGAGTCGCGCTTTAAGTCACAAGCGTTGCTCGATGAAACCGCACTCATTACTGCTATGGCTTACGTCGATCTGAACCCCATCCGGGCTAAGATCGCAACGTCTATTGAATCCAGCGACTTTACTTCCGGACAAGCTCGTTGTGCTCAGATCAAAGCGCTGGATGACGATTCCGGCCCACCAGCTATGCCTCGATTAATACCCTTCATCGAGTCTGAGCATCGACGCTCCCTCGACCACTTGCCGTTTAGTCTCAAAGATTACTTAGACTTGATTAATAACACCGGACGAATCATCGTCAGCGGTAAACGTGGGTTCATTCCGGCACAACAACCGAGACTCCTCGATTCGCGCAATGTCGATCTGCAAGAATGGTTCGATACCGTTATCCGATTACAAGCCCGTTACGAACTCGCTGTTGGATCACCGGCGCGATTAGCTCAACTCGCCAAGCGATGGGGGAAACACTGGTTGCACGGAATAAGGCACGCACGGCGCCTGCACCCCATCCCGAGTGGATAACCGCTCCCACTTATTCAGCTGATTGACGTGTTACATCTCGGTTAGAGGGTGTTACGGGCGAGTACGTTATTTGGGCATACGTTTCATGTGGTACATCGCGGCGAACTCCAATAACCTCGCCAAATTCACTCGAATCCAGCACCTAGGTCCGAGGATGTCTTCGTCTACTTCGCACACGGATCATTTTCGATTGGGCAATAACATGCCTGTCCTATTATTTCCCTATTGTTTCCCATCGTTTCCCCAGTTTCTTCGATTGCTTCTTCGCTAGCAAAGATGAGTCCGCAGGAATAGAGGATATCAACGACGATAGAGCGTTATTCTGTGTTTCGTTCGCCGCGAGATCCCCAAATCGGCCCCACAAAGCCGGCAAGCAGCACCGCGACCACGAGCAACTGCACCAGCGCAACGCTTCCAAATACATCGTAAAGATGGTTCCCGGTCACTAAGTTATGAATAACCGCGCCGGTGACTATTAAAATTGCGGAAGCGATGAGGCCGCCACAACCTTTCAACAGCGCCACGAACACCGGATGACGCTTGAAGAACCTGTTAGTCCGCGTTATCGGCTCGCGGCCAAAGACAGCGTCTTCAAGCGCGGCCATATCTTGCTTGAAGCTTAGGTGACGGATTAGCACGGCGTTCAATCGTGAGAGAACCTGGATATTTTGCGGCAGTTCGCTCGCGCCCGGCATCGTCGCGCCATCCACCAGAACCGGTACAACCTTTTTTTCTAGTTCGAAAGCCTTACTTATTTCCTGTCGAACGAGGTCATCCCGTTGCAGAATTCGCGGCGCCCCCGAGCCGTCCGAAACCGCCGACCATTGCTCGCCGATAACAACGATGCAAACATTCGCCTGGCTCAGGGCTTCGTTGATCCGGGTCGGGAAATCAACCCCGGCATCAATGCTGTCAACATCGAAAAAAACCGATCGAATCCGCGGCGTTTGCGTAAGGTATTCCGCGATTCGTGCCGCCACGTGGCGGCTGTCGCTGCGACGGTAACTGATGAAAATGTTCATTGTTGTTGAGCAAAAAACGGGGCGGCACTGAGGCCGGAGTGCCGGAAATGATCCTGGGGCGGCAAGCCACCCTGGATAACTGGCTCGACCACATTCTCCGTCCCTTCGCGCCGTACCCGAAATTCATAGATCAATGCGTCGGTGCGGTGGTCCGCAGAGTAGTGCAAATTTTTGTAGGCAGAAGGGAGCCGACTGGCGCCACCGTGTAATCGCGCCGAGGCACTATCTTCACCCAGCGCTTCATGCGACGTCTGATAGGGGCTATCGGTGATGACAAAAATGATAAATCTATAGAATCCCGCCGGGGCAAAAAACAAACTCTTCAGATACTCACTTAACGTAAATTCGGCCTCCGGTTTGGGTAACCTGTATCGATGGGTACCCTCCAGTGGCTTTCCCTGCGTATCGATTGCTTCAAGGCGGGTAGCGAGTACAAAACCACCGGGCGCTTGATAAACCGTCATCTCGTAATAGTCAGCTTGAGCTAAAGCGTGGCGCAGATGCTGCTCAACTTCGACGAAGCTAAGTGCCGCAAACAAAGTATCAGCCCGAATCAGGTTGAATCTCGAAGTCGGCCGCTCGGGCGGCCACGGGTAAGCGGGTAGTTCAGCGTGTGCCGTACGAGTGCGAATTCCACTATCGCCCAGAGCGTTAACGTTCCACTTGTCCACACCAGCATATTCTTCCATACCGCTGATAGATTGATAAATATTAAGCTCTGCTTTGTATCCCTCAATCCACCAACACCCTTTTGATTTCACGCGTTCCCTACACGTCCCAATATCAGCCAGTTCACCAATTGATAGATTCGGGGCACAGCCTTGGAAATGAATGCATTGGTCATACGGCATGGCAACGCCGTACCCAGAAACCCGCAGCTTTTCCGCATCGCTACTACCGATCAAAAGTAGGTCAGATTCGCCAACGATTTTCCCTGGGGCGAACACCAGCGTGGGTCTTTTTGACGCGTATCGCAGGGTCAACTCTTCCAGCACTTTTTCAATCGCTGAAATACGCATTGGAGTCCCCCGCAATGGGTCGAATGCGTCAACGACTTGAGCCATACTCGCCGGCTCGATTGCCATACTTTTATCGACGAAAACGCGTCCAAGGCGAGCTACGACCAAACCTACATCGACCACGCCTCCATTCACAGACTGCATCGGTATAAACGCATGCGCGATGGCAAGGCCTCGCCTGCGATAAAGCGCGGAGACCTCGTCAGCGACCTGTTGCAGCTGCTCGTAGATGAAACCTTCGGGATGCTCGGCGATGTGCCGGTCGAAGATCCGTCGGACTGTGTCGTCGACCACAAACGTTTCCCCCCCCGGTACTTTTGCACTCGTAAAGTGCGAGACGTTTAGCAAGCGCTGCTCATCCCTGTCGTCATCGCGTTCGGCCATTGAGGGAATATAAATTTCCTTGTGGCCATGCGCGGGACGTACTCCCAGGTCGTATTCTGCCGAGCCGTTGCCACGTCGCGCTAGCGGGCCGATATCTCCGGTTTGTGTCGAGACCGCACCGGCCGGACTTTGCGCACGTACGGCGTCGGCGCCCGCCAAGATCGGTGCGCCACACATCAACACGAGAATGGACGCAATTCCAAAACGAGCAGACAACGAATTCACCCAGCTAAAGCAGACGCGGGCACGGCGTTGGCCATGTACTGGTGCCATCGTCCACAACGTCATTAGCTCCCCGAAGGCTAAGCAGAAGCCCACTAGTAAATCGCGAAATCGAGTTCCAGATTATCGCGCCGAGTATTCGGGGTTTGGCGCCCACCAGTCAGTTCGAGAACATTCTTTTGGACATAATCTCGTAACTCTTTAACTGCTACACCGCCCTCGCGCAAGGTGGAATCGTTCAAGCCGTTGATTACCGTATGGGTAAATACGCCATTGCTAGTGCCACTGCCTTCGAACGCAAATTCCTGACCGCCGGCGGCAGAAATAACGAGAGCGCCGGAAGAACGACTGACGTCGGCGAACAATTCCTGCATCAGTTTGAAGGCGTTGACCCTGTTTGACGGACGATTGGCTTTAATCGATACGCCACGGACAGCACGCGCGGTGACACCAGATCCCATGCTCGCCAAACTTTGGCCCTGTGAATCTTCATCAACTTCACCGGAAAAACACGTATCCATCATCAAAAGCTTGTTACGCGCCGGAATGCCATCAAGAATACCTTCGAGTTCAGTGTAGCCGAGGCCCCTTTCTCCAGGATTATCGAAGTCGATATCCGAGGTCGCGAAGTAATAATTCAGCTCGTCATCGAGTAACCCATGACCTGCTAGGAAGAACACCACGTGATCGTCTACTTTACTGGCCTCGAGCCTAGTGCGGGCGGCCAAAATACCTTCGCGTGTTGCCGCCGCGTCGGTCACGGGTACAACGTGGACGTTGGCAAAGCGTTCGTTGTTGTCCGATAAGACACGAGCAAGATCGGTTGCGTCCTTCGCAGCGTAATTCAAATCGAAATCAGTGCCTGCATAGTCGGACACACCGACAGCAACAACGTACAAGTCAGGCTTCCTATCCTGACTGCCGTCGTAAAACACTTCGAACGTCGCGCGGATCGATTCGGCGCCGTCGGCGTTAACCGCTGAAACCTGCACTTTGTTTCGTCCGCTGGATAACACCACACTCAGTGTTCGCTCGATATCGTTGGAAGCGTCGCTGCGCACATCAACACCGCTTGATCCGTAAACCGGCACGTCATTGATCCAAACTTTCAGATGATGAACCTCGCTTTGCGCATCATGCGCAACGACGCGAAGATCATAATCTCGAGTTTGGGCGGACATTGCGCCGGCGTGATAGACCCCCACCTCGGGGATCGGCGCGCCAGCATGCGCGCCAGAGACGCTGGTATCCAGCCGCGAGACTCGTTTGTCATGGGCGGCACTATAGTCAGCGATTTTCTCAGCCCCGACCATGCCGAGCTTCTCGAACACAATATCGGGACGATTGAACGCCACGTCAAATTGCTCGAAAGTAAAAACTTGATTAGCTTGCCGAAACGCCAGACCGCTGGCTGCTTTGGGCGTCGCCGAATAATAATTATCGGGGCTCAAGACTGCGAAATCCTGATCGCCAACATTCACAAACGTGGCTATCGGTTCCAGCGTAGTGCCGTCGTAAACGCGGGCGGTGCCGTCAACGCCGGCACTGACAAAGATGTTGCCAACAGCGCTGACAGCCAGACTAGTTACCGACCCATTGTGATCGGCGATTACCCGCATCTCGTGCCCGTCCTCCCGGCTCGAAACGTCCCACACACGAACGACGTTATCCAAACCGGATGAAATCAAACTTTGACTGTCGGCGCTAAACGCCAGCGACGTCACCCGGTCCAAATGTCCCTCGAGTCTGTAGAGGTATTTGTGGGTAGTGAAGTCGTAAATCCGAATGGTGCGGAAGCTCAGGCCGGTCGCGGCCAAACGGCCGTCCGGACTTACCACGATTGAATATATCTTAAAGGGGTTGATACCGCGTGCCTTGTCCATCGTGGGCACGCTTATGCCGGGTATCCCATGAAACATGTCGCCCGACAATTTCCCTGCTTGCGTTCCTGACGTGATATCCCAGACTGCGGGCGAAAAGCCACCTGAAGCGGCAATCATGCGACCTTCCGGATCAGGAGCAAACGCATAGACTTTGCCTCCCGCATCAATACTCTGCTGCTGCTGACCCGATGCCCAATCCCATACGCGAATAGTTTCGTCTTCGCCGCCAGTGACTAGCCTCGTACCGCCGTCAACGAAGGTAATATGCAGGACGCCGTCTTCCGGAGTATTGGTCTGAAATTTGCTCATACCAACCATTTCAGCTCCGCTCACGCCCATCCCCGTAACTCCCATCATGAAACCGACGATATTCTCTCCGCTCTCCATGCTAAAAACAGACGGACTACCCGCTACATGTCCACTCAAAAGCCCAACCCGTGCCCCGCTCGCGACGTCGAACACGCGCGCTTTCATGTCTGTATTCGCTGCTGCGATCTTCGATCCGTCAGGAGTGAATGCCAGGGCATTCACTTGCGCTTCGGCATCAATAATCTGGACGTCAAGACCGGTATCAAGATTCCAAACTTTTATGCTGCTGCCACTTGGGCTTGCCATCGCGATACGCCGGCCGGAGGCATCTATCTCAATACTGGAGATCGGTTGCACCTGAGCTCTAAACTGGCGAATTTCCGCGCCCGTACCGGCTTCCCAAACTCGCGCTATGCCGTCCGTTCCCGCACCAAGCACGACATCACTACCCCCCGTTCGCGAAAAGGCGACTGTCCACAGTTTCCCTTCGCCTTGGAAGCGCTGAGTTTTTCCTGATGACAAATCCCAGTGATGAACGGTGCCGTCATGGCTAGAACTAGCAAGTTGACTACCGTCTGCGCTAAAGGAGACATCGGTCACCGGGGCATTGTGTGCTTCGATGGAATCTACGCGTTTACCGTTCTTCGCTTTGAATATAGAAACTGTGCCGGTTGTTCCACCAACCGCGATGAACTTGCCATCTGGTGAATAGGTTACTGACCATGAAGGAGCCCGCTCCTTAATCTTCAGCTTGTCTCTGTTTTTCATTTTTTTTGACGACGAAATCAAGCCCCTCTCGGCTGACCAAATGACGCCGTGTTTGGCGGCGCCGACCGTCACAAAGCGAGATTCAGTCGGACTAAATGCGACGCCAACCGGCACCTCGTCCCCGCCCTTGAGCGCAAATTTCAGTAATGTGCTCGCGACGCCCTTCGTGAGCGCCGCTCCGACATTATCCACCCCGGTCAAATCTGTCGTTGACCCCTCTTGGAAGTTCGTTCTGTCCAGCTCTTCTCCTGTCTCAACATCCCAAATGATGATGGCATTGTCACCAACGGTGGCGAGAACTGATCCGTCCGGACTCACAGCGATACTGCGAACGCCAGAGGCATGGCCGGTTTCATCGGGGAAAAAACCCTGTGCTTCTTCCCAATTCCGGCCGAAACGGCGGATTTCTTGGCCGCTATTGACGTCCCACATCTTTGCGCTGCCGTCAGCGCTGCCGGTGAACGCATACTGACTGTCTCGGGAGAAAGCCACACTCACAACAGGTCCAACATGACCCTGCAAAGTACGGATTTCAAGGCCAGCTGATACGTCCCATATCTTAGCCGTTTTATCAGTACTACCAGTTAGCAAATACTCACCGTTCTCGCTGAATTCTGCAGCGCGAATTTCTGACTGATGACCCGACTGGACCACCAACTCAAACGGATCATCAGACGCGTAAAGCGGTAGTGTGATTGAGCTTATGAACAAACTCAGCACAAGCGAAAAGTCTACGGGAGAACAGAGAGGTGGACCCCAACGCCTGGACAGAAAAAGCATTCGGCTAAGTGAAGTCTTCTGACTTAATACTCTCGTGAGAGAAGGAGTAGAAGATGACCCGAAGAAAACGACGCAATCATTCGTCAGCGT